>Ga0123334_1001789_pt1 | contig 26030 bp, 27 predicted proteins | sample BiotimSIPDNA_FD_89706 | JGI IMG/M metagenome (GOLD analysis project Ga0123334, IMG submission 89706) | Anaerobic biogas reactor microbial communites from Washington, USA - Biogas_R1 time_0 SIP DNA | ecosystem: Engineered > Bioreactor > Anaerobic > Unclassified | place: Washington, USA... | reverse complement strand
TTCGTACATGCTGTACGCGGCGCACTTTTTCACATGTTCCCTCCAGGCCTCAACCGTATCAAACTTCGCCTGCAGGGGATCAAAGTCCTGCGGACGGGCATAGGCCGCGAAAATTTCATACATCTGTCTGCCCGAGCTTGTTTCGAGGGTTATAATGCTGTTATCGAGCATGTAGGACTCATCCTTGTATTTCAGCAGCGCGGCGAACCGGCTGCCGTCGGCCATTGCCTTGCCGTATAGGATCAGATGCACGCCGCCGAGGTCGGAATCCTTGTCCAGGAATATAGCGCCTGCGGAGTTGCGGTTCTTATCATAGCCGTTTTCCATGTAATAGGTATTGTTATGGGTCCTGACGACCGGATAATTCACAAGCGTGCCTTCAATATTGATCCACGCAACGGTGTCTGCATTCTGGCTCATTGCATCGGCAAGAGGCGCATACAGATTGATGGACGGCGTTTGCGCCGCATCGGCAATCAATGTCGGCACCGGCGTAGGCGTAAGCCGAAGCTGGGCGGTTGCCTGCTCCTGAAAATCCATCGAACTGAAGTATACGATCATACACCCAAGTAAAAACACGACCACCGCAAGCATGATCAGTGTATACTTTACGACCTGCCCCGCTCTTCGCCGGGGCTTTTCCCACTCGTCATAATATCTTTTCTTCATGAATACCCTTGCCACTGAATCTGATCATTTGCATTATAACATATTCCATCAATATGAAAATCGCAATCGGAAATACACGAATTTAACTACATTCATTAATAAATTATCGTTAATCGTTAATTTATTATTGATTGTCATAGCTCATTATGCTATATTATACTCAGAAACATCTCCGGAGGAATCATTATGAACGATAAAGCAGTACGTTTATCGGTAAAAGCTTTGCGGGCGCTGCTGCTGACGGCGCTTGTACTCGACTTTGCCTGCCTTGCGACCATATGGCTCTGGCTGCCGATGATAAACTCGTATGTATTCGGCTGGGAGTATATGCAGCTTGGCGTCGCAATGGGTCCGGCCGCTCTGCGGTTTATGTACGTTTTCTTCATTTGGTGCGGCCTGGCATGCGGCTGGTGCCTGTACGAGGGCAGCGGACTGCTGCACTCCATAACGCTGTCGGACTCCTTTACGGAAAGGAACGCACGCAGGCTGCACAGTATCGCTTATGCATTTATGCTAACCTCGGCGGCGTTCATCGTAAAGCTCATACTTCTGCCTTCCCTTGCCACCATTTTCGGCATCGGGCTGTTTCTGGCGCTCGGCCTGCTGTTTCTGGTTCTGTCGCGGCTGTTTTCGCATGCGGCGCAAATGAAGGCAGACTACGACCTGACGATATAGGGGGCATGAAATGTCGATCAATATCAAATTGAACGTGCTGATGGCCCAGAGAAACATAGGGCTGAACGATCTTGCCGAAAAGATCGGGCTCTCCCCTGTCAATCTGTCGATCCTGAAGAACAACAAGGCAAAGGCCATACGCTTTACGACACTCGAGGCATTATGCAGCGCACTCGGCTGCCAGCCGGGAGATATCATGGAATTTGAACCTGATAACAATGAGGAGGAATAAAAAATGGACATGAATATGCGGAATATTGAAAAAAGCCGGGCAAAGCCAAGCACAAGGCTCATCATCATTGCATTATCCGCACTATGCGGGTACATGCTGATACAATTTTTCTTCTGGGAAAGCCTGTACGCTCCGTTTGTCATCTGCTTCGGCATCATCGAGGGCGTTACGCTGTGGCTGCTCCATCAAAATGCGGGGCTTACGAAACGCAGCCTGTGGTGGGCGGCGGCCATTGCCGTGATGCTGCCGATGCATGTGCTGTTTGATAATCCGGTGCTGCTGACGCTGAATGTGATGCTGCTGACGGGCATGTTCTTCGCACAGCTTTTGGATGTGTCGGGAGCGGCGAATAACAAATGGTTCAATCCATTGTTCCTGCTGGAGCTTGCGGGCTCGCTGTTCGTACGCCCGTTTTTGCATATCGGAAACATTTTCAAGGGCAGCGACAAACCGGCCGTCAGGAACAAGGGCCTGCGCAGCGCGCTGCTGGGTTTGGCCGCAGCCGTTCCGGTGCTGCTCATCGTGCTGCTGCTGCTGTCCTCGGCGGATCAGGTATTCAACTTCTACATGCTCAAGATATTCAAGGACTTCAACCTGGGCAGGTTTGTAACCAAACTGATATTCACCGTCATATTCGGTATACTCTACGCCAGCTTCATGTATGCGATGTTCGATAAAAAGGGCGTCAATCTTCAGAGGAGGGATAAGCTGGCAAATATATCAAGCGCGGCGTCCAATTCGTTCCTGAGCGTTTTAAACATCGTATACGTACTGTTCATAGCGCTGCAATTCCTGTACCTGTTCGGGGCGTTCTCGAGCAGGCTGCCCGAAGGCATGTCCTATACCGAATACGCGCGAAAGGGCTTCTTCGAGCTTGCAACGGTCGGCGCGATCAATCTTGCGGTGCTGGCGTTGTTTGTGCATGGGCGCAAAGACGATGAAAAACGCAGCATATTCTTCATCGCAAATGCGCTGGTGCTGGCATTTACGACCATCGTGATGCTTCTTTCGGCGATGTTCCGGCTCGGAATGTACGTCGACGCATACGGACTTACGCGCCTGCGCGTTTATACGCTGTACTTCCTCGGATTTGAATGCATACTGATGCTGATGCTTTGCGTCCGCCTGTTTATCAAGCGTTTCAACTTCGCGAGGACTGCTGCGGTATTCGCGCTCGGCGCATGGCTCGTGCTGTGCTATGCAAATTCGGATGCGCTCATCGCCCGGTACAATGCCGACAGGATCATTGAGGATAAGGCCAGCCTGGAAGAAGGCGATGTGTGGTATCTGTTCGAGCTGTCCCATGACGCCGACCCGCAGATCGCAAGGCTGTATGGGCATGACCCGGGGCTGTTTTACGGCGAGGAGTACCGCCCGACGGTCGCGCAAAGGCTCGTGGACCTGAAGCAGAACTCAAAGAATTGGAAGCTGTTCAACTTCTCGCGGATGAGGGCGGAGGATGTTCTGAGGAATGCACTGAGTAAAAGATAATACTTTAAAAAATAAAGCTCGCCCGCAATCAGTGATTGCGGGCGATTTGTTACAGCTTTAAATCGTGTATGTTCGGCCCCTTGATTTCCTCAACCAGCGGCTCGATGATTTTATCGCTCCCGTCGTTGTCCCACCATCGCTTGAACAGCCCGAGGCCCAGATAGCCCAGGCTGATTGCAAGCAGCGATATTTCAAGCGCTCCCAGCATAAGCCCGCCCGATGCGATCGACCTGACCAGTATGAATAAGATATCCATAGGCAGCGTGAACGCAGCCGAAGCCAGATGCCTGGAAAAACCGATGAAATCGACAATCACGATGATGAGCAGCAATCCTGTCTGTATGGCGGTAGCCGCGCTCAGGTCATCGAGCAGTGTGTACGACGGCCCCGATATGACAAACCAGGTAGCGCGCGCGGCAAAGAGTATGGCAATGATCCATGTAAGAATCAGCAGCACAATTTTCATGATCCTGTAAAACAGCGGATATTCTCTCTTAAGATTCAGATCCAGCAAATGAAATACACCTCGTCAGTATAATGTCATAATGAGCGCCGAACATATCGCCCAAAGCGCTACGCATACAAGAAGGGGTATGTCCTTGAGCAACGCTTCTTCCGGCGCATCGTGGAAAGCCTTCCTGTCGGCGATATAAATGTAACGGAACAGGCCGTAGATGACAAAGGGCAGCGTCAGCATCATTCTGGCTCCCGCGGGCGAGTTGAAGGTATAAAGAGCGTAGCAGACCACAATTGACGGAGTGATGATGTTCAGCATGTCGGCAAGGGAGTTCAGCGAGTATTTCCTGAGCACGCCCCTCGTACTGCCGTCGCTTCCGAATTTCTCGATTTCGCCGCGGCGCTTGTTCAAGGCCAGGAACAACGCAAGCAGCGCCGTGCACAGTATCAGCCATTCGGAGATGCTGACATCCAATACGACGACCCCGGCAACTGCCCGTATCAGAAAACCCGCGGCAATGACCATCACATCAATAATTACGATGCGCTTTAAGTACAGGCTATAGGCAAGCATCAGCACAAAGTAACCGGCGATGCAGTACAGCAGACTCATCGAGCCGACGAGCAGCGGCAATGCCAGCGCAACCGCCAGCAATACCGCCGTCAATAAAGCCGCAAGCGGCAGCTTGACCCTGCCCGAAGCGATGGGCCTGTCCTTCTTGACCGGGTGCAGTGCATCCTTCCTGCGGTCCAGCGAATCATTGAGCACATACACCGCGCTCGACGCCGCGCAAAATGCCCCGAAAGCGGCGATCGTCATCTTCCATGCCTCAGGCGACGCCAGAAGCCCTGAAAATACGAGCCCCGCAAATACAAATCCGTTTTTGACCCACTGCCTGATCCTCAGCAGCTTAGTGATGTCTTTTACTCTCCCCATCAGACAACCTTCCGCTCATTTGAATTATAACATAAATGAAAACTTATATTCCTGCAATAAATTTTCTGCATTTGGTAAGAAAGTGTACGCCCAGAAAGGACCGGCGCGTCACCATGCAGCCGTTTTCCAGTTCGGATAAAAAATCTCCGGGCGTCAAGCCGAGCCGGTTGAGCTGTGCATAGGATCTTCCGAGTTCCATGCGGGTATGCGCGTCGCTTCCGCAGCCCGCGGCTTTGCCGAGCCGCTTTGCAAGGGCAAGCGCAGCATCATCATCGGCCTTGAAAACATTGCGCGAATTATATACTTCGAGTATATCGCAGCGCTCAAGCGCCTGTTCAAGGCCCTTTGGCGTCAGTTTCGACGTTCTGAGCCTGTCGGCCGGATGCGGTATATAGATGAGCCCGCCCTGGGCTGCGATTGCATCGCATGTATCTTTCACGCTCATTCCCCGGCTGATCTTCTCCGTAAGGAACAGCCCGGTAATCTCGCCCTCGGCGGTCCGTATTTCCTCGCCGACAATGATTCTTTCCGGAAAAAGCTTTTTAAGCTTCAGCGCGCCCTCGATCTCATTATGATCGGTAACGCACAGCGCAAACTCCGGATTGCGCGACAGAAAGCGCGCAATGCATGAAAGCCTAAGCCCGCTGTCGGCGGAATATTCGGTATGCACATGCATGTCAAGCCTGACCATTCTAAACCCTTCCTGACTTTTTCAGCATCCTTTGTACGATGATCATGCCGGCTATGCCGATTGCAACACCGAGCCACAGCGTCGAGAACCGCGTGACCACCGTTGTGGCCGACGCAATTCCACGATCAACACCGAACAAAAGCACCAGGATTCCCATGATCGAGCCCTCGGCGGCAAACAGCCCGCCGGGAAGCATCGACAACGCGCCTACAAGCGATGAAACGGACACCGTAAACACCGAGGCAAGCACGCTGATATCGAGCCCGAAGGCTTTGAGCGCAAAGAATATCACAACGCCCTCGAAGAACCACGACACCGTGCCGATCGCGATCGCGACCAGCAGCGAAACGCCGTCCGTCAGCTGGTAGGTCTGATGGTAGAAGTTTTCGAATGCTGTGCCGAACCTCTTTAAAAACCGGATTTTGTCAAGCGCACGAATCAGGAACAGCGCAAGCGGCCTGATCCTGACGACGGCAACAAACAGCCCGACCAGAACAATACACGCAATGATCGCCGCATAGCCGTAGGAGAATACCACGGCGCCTATCGAAGCAAGTATGATCATGGCAATTCCGTCGGTCACGCGCTCCATCAGTATCACCGGGGCAGTCTTTGAAAACTCAATGCCGCAGAACTCCTTCAGCAGATAGCTTTTGAAGAACTCCCCGACCTTTGCGGGGGTGATGGTCATCGACAGCCCGGCGGCAAAGACAGCGGTATTTTCTTTGGCGGGAATCCTGATGCCGAGCTTTTTGAAATAATAACTCCACTTGACAAAACGCAGGCAGTAGTTCAGCGGCGCCAGCATCAGTATGACCGGAAGATAGGCGAAGTTGAACTTCCCGACTGAGTTTCCGAGCTCATTGTAATCGGCATAGATACCGAGCCCCGCCATGACGGCCACGCCGAGAATCGCAAACAGCAATATCAGCCTTTTGATCTTCTTAAAATCGAAAGGTTCGGGCTTCTTTTCTGTGATCGGGTCTTGCTGTGACAATATTTACCTCTCATCATTATATTTATCATTCATTTTATAGAAGGAATACAATAATAGCAACCGGAACCGGTGCCGCCGAATGACTGATAAGGCCGCCGATTCCGGCGGCCCTTCACGCAGCATGATTTCTAATCGTACCTGTCAAACAGCTGTCCCCAGGGAGATTCGGCCAGCCACTGTCTGAACACCTTTTTACCCTTCAGCGGCCAATGCACGCAGTCATGATAGATCGCAGAGCCCAATATGAATACGTTGACGAGAGGGGTGTGGAACATGAGCTTCTGCAGAAACTTCAGCGGCCCGAACCACAGCAGATGCCCTGCGACCGACGCCGCATTGTTGCCGACCGTGTATCCCCAGCTTTCCCCCGATATATCCCGGCCGACAACTTCGATTCTGTCAAACTCGCCGCAGCCGATGCCCTGGTCGTGCGCATGCCTGATGTATTGCAGCTGCATCGGGTCAAAGCCCATCATGCGGGATGAGCAGGCGTCGATCGCGACCGAGTCGCCCGAGGCCAATATATAATCCTGCCTAACGGGGATCATCGTGCGCGGGCCGGGGCCGTTGCCCGTCGTTGTGCCGTCCATGACCGCGAACACACCGGCGTGTATCTCATACTGTATGTTCAGAAGATCGACAAGCGTGTCGTGTATGACCGAATGCGTGTAGTGCCTCTTGGTGTTTAAAAGGCCGCCGAATGCGTTCTTCATCGCGCCGGTGGTCGTCGCATAGATATGGCACTTGATCGTCGGCAGATGGATGATGTTCTTTCCGAAGAAATAATCGGGTATCAGTATGCCCTCCGGAAATATCCTGTCGAGTACAAGCATCTTGGCCTTCGGCTTGTACACGACCCACTTCATGTCTTCTTCCTTAAAATTGAACAGCACCGGAACACTGTACTTTTGAAGTACTGCGGTGTATTTATTCAGGCGCTCGCCTTTGTACGGGTTTGTCACGACCGTCTTGTTCTGCACGCAGACGATATCGTCGTAACCGTCTTCTTTCAGGCACTGTATGACGCCCTCCAGCTGCCATGGCGTCGTATTTGCGCCGGGGAACGGAAAGTGCCAGGATATGTTGTCCTTTAAAATGACCGTTTTGCCCTTTTCAAGAAACTGATCGTACCCGGCCATACGCATGGCGCGTTTGACATCGTCGATCACCGTCTCGGGTGATGTTTTAATCGCCGCAACCCTGTGGAGGTCTTTGCCCGTTATTGCCATATTTTCCTCCGAAAAGATATAATACATTGTAATTATATGTAGATAAGCGGTATAAGTCAAAGGAAAACCGCCCGGATCTGCCCCGCACGGAAGAGGAAAACTCCCCGGAAAACGAGCAAAGCGAGTCCGGGGAGTTTAGTAAGACAACTCGCCGGCAATCCGGGACTGACAGCGAAAATACGGCGGTCAGTCTATGTTCAGTTTCATATCCCCCGCCTTGACAATCCCCCGCTTCTTCAGCAGCGCGTCAATCCCGGCGGCAAGAAGACCCGGGGCGACGAAGTGGAGCCCGATGATCACGAGCACGAGCACCCATGCCGGCCAGACACCCTGCATCGCGGTGAACGTGCCGAACTGGCCCACGAGTCCGGATGTCCCCATTCCCGCGCCGACCGGTATGTTCTTCATCTTAAAAACCAGTGTTGCGACCGGCCCGAGTATCGCGCCCGCAAGCGTCGGCGCAATCAGTATCTGCGGCTTTCTCATGATGTTCGGCACCTGGAGCATCGAAGTCCCGAGGCCTTGCGCCAGCAGGCCGCCCCAGCCGTTGTCACGGAACGATGTGACCGCAAAGCCCACCATCTGCGCGCAGCAGCCGACGGTCGCCGCGCCCGCGGCCAGGCCGTCGAGCCCCATCATGATGCAAAGGGCCGCCGACGAAATCGGCGCGGTCAGCACGAGGCCGACGATCACCGCAACCGCGATTCCCATAAAGAACGGCGCAAGCTCCGTGGCGCTGTTGACAACCGAGCCGAGCCACTGCATGAAGCTGTTGATGGGCCCGCCGACAAAATACCCGACGAATCCGCCGGCGATGATGACCGTCATGGGCGTGAGTATGATATCGAGCCTTATTTTCTTAACCCGAGCGTCGACAAGGCCGCCGATTTCCGCCCCGGCCAGCGCCGATACATAGGCTCCGACCGGGCCGCCCAGGGAATAACCGTAGGCTCCCGCGATCGCGCTTGAAAAAATCACAAGCGGCCTGTGCTTCAGCCCCCAGCCGATGGCCGCGCCGATGGCCGCTCCGACCACCAGATTGTCCTTTGCCACCGCCGCAAATTGATCGAGCACCGCCCATGACCAGCCGCCTATGCTGATCCTGGCGAGCTGGGAGATGATAAGCCCGACGATCAGGCTCGAGAACAATCCGAGCGCCATCGCGCCCATCGCATCGATGAAGTACCTTTGGAAGCCCTTCCTGACGACTTCCCACACTTTTTTCATACAATCCTCCTGTATTTACAGGTGTATATACACCTGCAGCCAAAATAAAAAACTGAATGTCAGGCAAGTATTCCCCTTGCCCCCAGTTCTTTTTCAACCCTGTCGAGAACCTCGCGGCTGCCCGCTTCGATCGTGTGCAGGTGAAGCCCCCCCGTCACGCTGGACAGCGGCCCGTCAGAACTCTCAAGCCGCCGCACCAGGTCATCCACGCCGGCGCGCGTGCCGATCATCAGCCGGCCGGTAATCTCTCCATAAACCGCGTGTCCGACGATAACATCGCGCACAAAGGCTCCCGCATCCACTATAACATAAAGTTCCTCTTTGAGTCTATCCATATTGTTGTGCCTGCAGGCGATCACCTTGGTGAACCTGCCCGGCTCGCGCGGCACCATGTAGCCCCCGGGCGTGGCAATGATGTCGGTACCCGCGGCGCGCAGAAGCGCAACATCGTGAACGACAATCTGCCTCGTTACGCCAAAGCGCTCCGCAATCGCGGCGGCCGTCACCGGACCGTGCTCATGGATGAGCCTGACCATCTCTTCCCGCCTTTGCTCGGGCTTTAACAGCATCACTTCTTTTAAGGCTCCTTTCCCTCGTCCCCGGGCGGTGCGGCGGTATTTGCCGCAATAAACTCCAATATTCTGGATGCAACCTCGCGCGGACGCTCCTCGTGCAGCAGATGGCCGGTATTGCGCAGGTGCTCGTATTCGCAGCCGTCGAGCCTCTTCAGATAGGTCTCGGCCATATTCGGCGGGTGGAGCTGGTCGCATTCGCCCCACAGGAGCAGCACCGGGCATCGGAGCTTCCTGATATTCAGAAACACAATCGCATCGTTGTAGTCGCGCAGCATGTACACAAGCCCGAGGCGCGTCTGTATCCTCTCAAAAGGCTGGTACACCTGCCTCTGCACCGCGGGGGATATCGACGTCTTGTCAAAATAGGCGTGTTCCAGCAGCTTTTCAATATGCCTGCGGGATAAAAACCTCATGATGATCTCGCCGAGAATCGCCGAGGGCAGAGCGCGGTAAAACACCGGGTAATGTATGGTCAGGCTGCCCGGCGACGCAAGCGACAGCGATTTGACCATGTCGGGGTACATTTGCGCAAGCCGCATCGCATAGACGCCGCCCTCGGCTGAGCCGAAAATATGCACGCTCTGTATGTCCCTGCCCCGCAAAAACTCGCGCAGCAGATACGCTATATAGTCCGTGCTGGCCCGATGGTGCGGCGCAAGCGTCGAATACCCGCAGCCGGGCAGATCCAGCGCTATGGCATGATATCCCGCATCGGCAAACTCATTGTAGAGTTCGCGCACCGAATACATCGAATACCCCAGGCCATGCAGCAGCAGTATGCAGTCCTGCCCCTCGCTCTCGGCATAATGGATGATATTATCTTCTATGTCTACGGTTCTTCCCACCTGCAGGGAGTTGACCGACAACAGCTTATGGGCCATTCTGTTTCCTTTGTCCGATATTATTGATAGATATATTATTGTTTATTTACGGCATTATTTCAAGTGCGGCATTCAATAAATCAACAGCAAAGGGGCCGTACCCGCAAAACCGCGCTGAAAATCAATAACACGATTCATTAAGCTAAAATTTTTAGGCCCGCACAAATTGCCCAAACGGACATTTATGATATAATGCAGTTATATCACAAGAAAATCACGAAAGCATCAGAGGCATTCCATTTGGATAGGGAATTCGGGCTCAATGATATCGTAAAAACAAGAAAGAAGCATCCCTGCGGCTCCGATTTGTGGCAGGTCATACGCGTCGGAGCCGATATCAAGATAAAATGCCAGGGCTGCGGCAGGATCGTCATGCTTGCACGCCGTGATTTTGTAAAGAGATTAAAGCAAGTGGTCAGGAAGGATCTGTATGAAGCACAAAGCTCCCCGGAGGGCACGGAGAATATACACGAATAAGAAGGCTGAGCCGAAGTGCCTGTCCAAAGAAATCGGCGAATGGGTTCTTTCCATAATCATAGCAGTGGCGCTGGCCTTGGTCGTGCACAATTACGTGGGCCAGATCATCGGGGTCGACGGCCCTTCGATGGAACCGACGCTGTTTACGGGCGAGCACATGCTGGTGACAAAGTACACCTACCATTTCAAGCAGCCGGAGCGCGGCGAGATCATCATCGTCCACTTCCCGGATGAACGGGCCAATTATGTCAAGAGGCTCATTGGCCTCCCGGGCGACACGATATCCGCCAGAAACAATCACCTGTATGTAAACGGCGTCGAGCTTGACGAACCGTATCTCTACGAAAACGTCGTCATCGGCAACATGGAGGAGATCACCGTTCCCGAAGGCTGCATCTATGTGATGGGCGACAACCGCGGCAACAGCCGCGACTCCAGGAGCTCCTCGGTAGGCCCTCTGCCCTATGCCAATATCGTGGGCAAGGTACAGGCCGTTGCGTTCCCGTTGAATCGCGCCAAGTGGCTCAGCCACTGTGAAGGCACGCTGGGCCTGATCGGTGCACAGGAAGCCTCGGCCGCTGAGCAGCCGGCAGGTTGAAGAAAAAACGAACAATATCGAAAAAAATAAGGAAGATTGCAGATTAAAGCCGAACGATCGGGAAACCATCATATGTCCGGCAAAATGCAAATTAGACCAGTAATAATACCATATTAAGCCAATCCCCCTATGGCATAAATACGAACCATTTAAAAATAATAGTGAAAAACGTTTTATATCGGTGAAATCATCTACACAAAATATTGGATATATATTATAATGAAAACACAAATTGTTGTGTTTAGCTGGCGTTATGCCGGCTGATTTTCACCTTGAGGGGAATTCCGTTTTTTTCATTTGGTTGTATTGAGCGAAGGAGGAAAGAGCATGTTGACCCATATCAGGAAGCGCAACGGCAGCATTGAAAAATTCAATAAGGAGAAAATCACCTGGGCCATATTCAAAGCAGCCACCGCGGTGGGCGGAAACGACTGGGAGAAGGCCGAAAGGCTCACGGATCAGGTGCTCGACATTGCATCCCTGCGGTTTAAGGACGGAATGGCCGAGGTCGAGGCGATCCAGGACATCGTCGAAAAGGTGCTGATCGAGAACGGCCACGCAAGGACGGCAAAAGCGTATATACTGTACCGTGAAAAGCGCAAGGGCGCAAGGGAGATCAATGCGCTGATCGGGGCGACGATCGACCTGTTCGGCAATTACCTGGAGGACAAGGATTGGAGCGTCCAGGAGAACGCCAACACGCAGCGCTCGATCAACGGCATGAACAACTATATACGCGAGTCATTTACAAAACAGTACTGGCTGCACGAAGTCTATCCGGCCGACGTGCGCGATGCGCACATATCCGGCGACGTGCATATACACGACCTCGGCTTCTTCGGCCCGTATTGCGCCGGATGGGATTTAAGGCAGCTGCTTATGAACGGCTTCGGCGGCGTACCGGGCAAGGTCGAGTCCTCGCCGGCAAAGCACCTGCGTTCATTTTTGGGCCAGGTCGTAAACTCGACTTTCACGACCCAGGGCGAAACGGCGGGCGCGCAGGCCTGGAGCTCGATCGATACCTTCTGCGCACCGTTCATACGATACGACAACATGAAATACAAGGAAGTCAAGCAGGCGCTGCAGGAGTTCATATTCAACATCAATGTTCCCACGCGCGTGGGCTTCCAGTGCCCGTTCTCGAACCTGACATTCGATATCACGGTTCCGGGCACGCTCGCAAACGAACCGGTCATTTTCGGCGGCAAGTACACCGACGATGTCTACGGCGACTTCCAGGCGGAAATGGATATATTCAACAAGGCCTATTGCGACGTGATGCTCGAGGGCGATTCAAAGGGCCGCGTATTCACATTCCCGATACCGACCATCAATGTGACGCGCGATTTCGACTGGGACAGCGAGGTCGTCAACAGGTTCATGGATATCACCTGCAAGTACGGCATACCGTATTTCTCGAACTACATCAATTCGGACCTGTCCCCCGAGGACGCCGTTTCGATGTGCTGCCGCTTAAGGCTCGACACCACGGAGCTTCGGAAGCGCGGCGGCGGTCTATTTGGCTCCAACCCGATGACAGGCTCGATCGGCGTGTTCACAATCAACCTGCCGAGGATCGGATACCTCGCCAAATCCAAGAGCGAATTTATGGCAAGGCTGTGGCGGCTGATACACCTCGGAAAGACATCGCTTGAGATCAAGCGCAAGATCATCGAGGAACAGACCGAACACGGGCTGTATCCCTACTGCGCGCATTACCTGAAGGATGTCAAGGCGCGCACCGGGCGCTACTGGTTCAACCATTTCAACACGATCGGCATCGTCGGCATGAATGAAGCGCTCCTGAATTTCATGGGAAAGGACCTGACCTCGCCCGAGGGGCAGGAGTTTGCGATCGAGATCATGCAGTACATGCGCGGGGTTTTAAAGGATATACAGGATGAGACCGGCAACCACTACAATCTTGAAGCCACGCCGGCCGAAGGCACGACTTACCGGCTGGCTAAGCTCGACCGCGAGCGCTACCCCGACATCATAACCGCCGGGCAGGATGCGCCGTACTATACCAACTCGACGCAGCTGCCGGTCGGCTACACGGACGATATCTTCGAGACGCTCGACCTGCAGGATGAGTTGCAGTCGCTTTATACGGGCGGCACCGTGCTGCACCTGTACCTGGGCGAGCGCGTGCAGGACACAGAAACCGCAAAGAAGCTGATTCGTAAGGCGTTTACGAACTACAAGCTGCCCTATATCTCGCTTACCCCGACATTCTCCATATGCCCGGAGCACGGGTATGTCAAGGGCGAGCACTTTGAGTGCCCCGAGTGCGGCAAGCCTTCCGAGGTATGGTCGCGCGTGGTCGGGTACCTGCGCCCCGTACAGAATTACAACAAGGGCAAGAAGGAAGAATACAGGGAAAGGGTCAAATATGTGATCAAGCAGGAGCAGATCAACTGAATTTCGGGCGCAATCCTGCGATTACGCCCGAGTTTACGGCCGGGATTCGCGGCAAGCCGCTCATGCTCACGGCCTTTTTACTATCAATCCGATGCTTTAATTGAGTGAAAGACATTGGCTTTTAACAGCGGGTAAGTTGCGTTAAATACAAGGAGGTCAAAAGTTGCAGATTGCGGGTTTTTTAAAAAATTCACTGGTCGACTTTCCGGGGCAGATCGCCTCGGTTGTTTTCACGCCCTTTTGCAATTACGATTGCTTTTACTGCCACAACCGGCATCTGCTTGCGCCGAATCAGCCGGAACTCTTACCCGAACAGCAGGTGCTGGACTTTTTATCAGCAAGACGCGGCCTGATCGACGGCGTCGTGATCACCGGCGGCGAGCCGACATTGCAAAAGGACCTGCCGGAGTTTATCAAGAAGATCCGTACTGCAGGCATGCTCGCGAAGCTCGACACGAACGGCTCGAACCCCGAAATGCTCAAAAAGCTTCTGGACGAGGGGCTGCTCGACTATGTCGCGATGGACTACAAGGCTCCGGCGGAGCGCTATGCGGAAATCTGCGGATTTCCGGCGGATGCATTCTTTCAGTCGCTTGAAGTATTGAAAGCTTCCGGTGTGCCGTATGAGCTGCGCACGACGATGATACCGCAGCTTGCGCCCGAGGAACTGCGGGATATGCTCGCGCGCGTTTCCCCCGTCCCCGTATTTGCGATACAGGGGTTCCGGAACCCGGAGCGCTGTCCGGAGCAGCACAGGTTCCGCGCGCGGCAGGCGCTGCACCCGCCTTCGGTGTATAAGAAGGCGGCCGAGCTTTGCGCGCCGTATGCCGGGAAAGTGGAGCTGCGGGCATAATCAACTGAGCAAGTAAAATCAAGCGATATCATTTTCATTCCTCTATAATATCGTCAGAGCGGTTGAAGCGAGGCGAACAATCAAATGTACGAGTGGCACAAGCAAATCCAGATCATCGTTGATGAAATTGACGAGTGCATCAAACACCGCAACAGCGAAGCAATCACGCTCCGGCTTCTTTCCCGCAGGCTGGGTTATTCCGAATTTCATACGACAAGGAAATTCAAGGAAATATCGGGTATGCAATTCAGAGATTATCTGCGGAACAGAAAACTGGCCTTTGCACTCAAAGAGGTTCGTGACAGTGATCACAGCATTCTGGATATCGCCTTTGATTATGGTTTTTCATCAAATGAAGCCTTAACCAGAGCTTTCAAGGGAACCTATGGCATAACGCCGAGCGAGTACCGGAAAAAGCCTGTGCCTGTCGCCCTTCGTACAAAAATAAGGCCTTTTGACCGCTACTTTTTCGGATTTGGAGAGATTGGCATGATAAAATCAACAGAGGACGTCAAAATTTACTTCGTAACCATTCCGGCACACAAGTTTTTGCATATCAAAAACTACGAGAGCAACGGGTATTGGGATTTTTGGCAGAAGCAAAGCCTGATCCCGGGGCAGGACTGCGAAACAATTTGCGGCTTACTCGACAGTATCAAGGGCAAACTGGATGATGACGGCGGAAGCGAACCCAACAGCGGCAGCGGCCAGATCATGGCCTATATCCATGACCCGGAAGGCAGGCTCTGTGATTGGGGTATTCCGCGCGCAGAGTGTTACGGTGTACGCCTTCCCATAGATTACAGGGGGGAAGTACCGCCGCAAATGCTTTTGATCGATGTTCCCGAAGCCGAATACATTGTTTTTGAACACGGGCCGTTCGACTATGAGCAGGAAAACCGCAGTGTGGAGGAAAAGATGGAAAAGACTATGGCGGCCTTCGACTTTTCGGGCACCGGTTACTGCTATGATGCTTCTCCCGGCAGAATCATTTACTTTTACCATGATCCCGAGCGGTTTTGGAAATATATCCGCCCGGTGCGGAAGTCATAATCAATCAAAGCCCCTGCCGGATGCGGCAGGGGCTTTGCTGTATATAAAACTTCCTGACCGCAGGAGCGGCAGGCAGCACGGACGGCCCAATGGGCCGTCCGCGCTCTATAATTTGTATCGCGTGAATGCGGACGCGCGATATGCGCCCCTGCGTACTACATCTTCTCCGGCGCTTTGATGCCCAAAAGCGAAAGCCCGATCCGTATGACCTGCCTTGCGGCTTCGGTCAGGTTCAGCCTTGCTTTGACGAGCGATGCATCCTCGTCGGTCAGGATGCGATGGTCAAAATAATATTTGTTGTACGCCTTGGCAAGGTTTATGATATGCCGCGTAATCAAGAATGGCTCATACCGCTTTGCGGCATTTTCAACCGTTTCGGGGAACGAAGCCAGCAGCGAGACGACCGCCCGCGCCTCCTCATTTTTAAGCGCGGCATAATCCGGCAGGACGCCCTCCGGCAGCCCGGCCCTCTCGAGCACGCTCGAGCAGCGCGCGTGCGTGTACTGCACATACGGCGCGGTCTCGCCGTCAAAATTCAGCGCATTGTCCCACGAGAACACGATATCCTTGATCCTGTTGTTCTTGAGCGCGGTAAATACGGCCGCGCCGACGCCGACCATGCGCGCGATCTCCTCCTTGTTTAAAAGTTGCGGGCTCTTCTCCTCGACGATGTCCCGCGCTTTTTCGAGCGTGCGGTTCAAAACCTCGTCGAGCCTGATGATCCTGCCCATGCGGGTCGACATCGAGCCCTCCTCCATGCTGACCCTGCCGTAATTGACATGGACCAGGTCGGCGGCCCAATCATAACCCATACGCTCGATGACCTTGAACCATTGCCGGAAATGAAGATCCTGCTCATAGGCGGTCACATACAGGCACTTGTCGAAATCGTACGTCTTTTTTCTGTAAAAAGCCGCCGCGATGTCGCGCGTCGCATACAATGTCGCGCCGTCGGATTTCAGTATCAGGCACGGCGGCATATCCTCCAGCAGGACGACCCTGGCCCCCTGATCTTCCACGAGCAGGCCCTTTTGATCGAGCTCGTCGATGACCGGCTGCATTTTGTCATTGTAGAAGCTCTCTCCCGCATAACTGTCGAATTTGATCTCGAGCAGCTCATAGATTTTTGCGACATCCTTGAGCGTGATTTCCTTGAACCAGTTGAACAGCTCCATCGCTTCGGGGTCGCCGTCCTCGATCTTTTTAAACCAGGCGCGGGCATCGTCGTCGAGCGCGGGATGCTTTTCAACCTCCTCATGGAACCTGACATAGAGCTTGTTCAGTTCTTCAACGCCGCCCTGTTCCACACCCGCCCGGTCGCCCCACTTTTTGTAGGCGACGATCAGCTTTCCGAACTGCGTGCCCCAATCCCCGAGGTGGTTGATGCCGACGCAGGCGTAGCCCAGGAAGTTAAAAATATTGTACAGGGAATGGCCGATGACCGTCGTGGACAGGTGCCCGATGTGCAGCGGCTTTGCGATGTTGACCGAAGAGTAGTCTATGCAGATTGTCCTGCCCCGCCCTTCGTCCGAGGAGCCGTACCGGCCCCCTTTTTCCAGAACATTTTCGATCGCAAGCCGCGCCATGAATGCGCGGTCGATGTAAAAGTTCAGATAGCCGCCGACATTCTCAATCCTGGAAACAAAGCCGGGCTTATCGATCCGATCCCGTAAATCCTGCGCGATCTGCTGCGGCGCTTTGCGCATTATCTTTGACAGTTTAAAGCAAGGCAGCGCGAAGTCGCCCATCGCCGTGTCCGACGGCACCTCGAGCATGTCCGAAACATCCTGCTTTAAAACTCCCGAAGCACCGGCCAGAACTTCCGCTATGCTTTCCCTTAAGTCCATTGCTGCATTCCCTCATTCATCGTTAATTAAAGTATTCTAACACGCATTGGCAAACATCGTCAACAAAGCGCGGTATTGACATAATGTATGATGCTCCTTATCATTAAAGACAGCCGTACCAAAGGATAATTATAATGAATAAAATATTGATGACTGCATTTCAGCCCTTTGGCGGGGAAAATGAGAATTCATCCATCAAGCTTCTGGAAATGCTGCCGGATCATATCGGCAATGCGCGGATTATAAAGAAGATACTTCCCGCGGTCTATCAAAAATCCTTCGAAGTACTAGAGGAACTGATCCAAGCGGAGCATCCGCAGGCCGTTGTCGCAACGGGGCAGGCCGCGGGGCGGGTCAGCATGCATTTCGAGCGGTTTGCGATCAATGCGATGCACGCGCGCATACGCGACAACAAGGGCAACAAGCCGGACGATGAAATCATAGACCCGGAGGGCCCGGCGGCATACCGGTGCGCGCTCGATCTAAAGAGCATGGCCGACGCGGCTTTTGCGGCGGGGTGTCCGGCGGCCGTTTCACACTTTGCAGGCACATTTGTATGCAACGACCTGTACTACCGGCTGCTATCCCGTCTGGAAGGCGGCATCGTGCCGGGGCTCTTTGTACATATACCGGCCGCACCCGGTCAGATAGAGGGCCATAAGCTTCCCGGGGTCGAGCCGGAGTTGTGCCGAGACGGCCTTGTCGCCGCGCTCAGGGCGGGCTTTTCCGCCATCATAGAAGGAGAATCGAATGCATAAAAACAACTGCTTTGCAAGCGACAACTGCAGCGGCGTGCATCCGCGCATCATGGACGCGCTGATGCGCGCAAACGAGGGCTACGCGCTTTCCTATGGCGCCGACCCGTACACACAGCAGGCGCTGCAGGCCTTTTCCGATCTTTTCGGGGATGTTACGGTCTATTTCGTATACAACGGAACCGGGGCCAATACATTGGCGCTCGGAGCTGTTTTAAAGAGCTACCAGGCCGTCATCACATGCGATACCGGGCATATCAACTGCGACGAGACCGGCGCGCCGGAAAAGTTCACCGGCTGCAAGATCATCGATATTCCGAGCGCGGACGGCAAGCTTCGTATATCGGATCTGGAGCCGCACATGCATACGCTCGGGGTCATGCACCACAGCCAGCCCAGGGTCGTATCGATCACGAATCCGACCGAGGTCGGAACGCTGTATACGGTCGATGAGATCAGCAAGCTCTCAGACTATGCCCACGCGCACCATATGCTGCTGCACATGGACGGCGCGAGGATCGCCAACGCGGCCGTTGCGCTTCACGCTCCCGTAATGGATATCACCGGCGGCGCGGGCGTTGATTTGCTGTCGTTCGGCGGCACTAAGAACGGCATGATGTTCGGCGAGGCCGTCGTGTTCTTTGATAAGGCGCTTGGCGCGGACTTTATGTATGTGCGCAAGAACGGCACGCAGCTGCACTCGAAGATGCGCTACATATCGGCGCAGTTCGAAGAGTATTTCAAGGACGGGCTGTGGCTCCGGAACGCGCGGCATGCAAACCAAATGGCGCAAATGCTTGCAGCGGGCATGAAGGATATCCGGGGCATCGAGCTCGCGCAGCCGGTGCAGGCCAACGCTGTTTTTGCGGTACTGCCGGAGGATATGCGGGAAAGGCTTTTACAGAGCTATTTTGTTTACGATATGGATGTCGGCGGCGGAAGAACCGCCGACCGGTTCATGTGTTCTTACAGCTGTACGGAGCAGGATGTGGACGGGCTGTTGGAGGTGCTGAGGGGATAAAAAGATCAGCCCTATGTCCCTGCCTTAATCCTGAAAATCGGCTAAGCTGAACCACCTCGATTAGTGTTTATGCAGGGCTGTTGCGCGAATAACTGCGGCGCGCCGGGGGCGGCGCGCCCTACGCTAGCAGCGCTATCACCGCTAGAGCTCTCCCCTCGTAGACAGATAAACCCTGTTAACTTAATCATTCGTGTCTGAGAAGGGTGCAAGGGGGTTAAGAACCCACATTGGCAAGGATTTAATACCTAACTAGCTTGACGCCCCCCTACGCCAATGAATGCCCTGAAGGGTACGATATCATAGCGGGCGCACACTGTGCGCCCCTATAAATCAATAACAGTTATTTTACTTTCCTTCGCGACTTTTTGAACACGAAATCCCGCTGGAATACAAAGCTTGCCGCATAAACCATCGCCTCGGCAATCAGCTTGGAAATATACGGATTCAACCCGGCAACACCCGTAAAGAACTTCAGTATCGCAGTATTCACAAGCCACAGCGTGATGACAAGCACATAATACCGCACCAGCATCCGTATGCCGCGCCCCTTGAACACAAGCAATTGGTTAATTACAAAGTTGAACACCGAGCTTATGATTCTTGCTATGGCGGAGCAGATGATGATCTTGTCCACCAGAAATCCGCCGTGAAACAGCGAGAATTCCGTACCGGACGGCAATAAAAGCAACGCCATGGAATAGATGAAATAATCGACGCCTGCCGCGGCCATGGACGAGGACGCAAACTTTAAAAACAGCTTGACGACAAGCCAGAGATCCCGCAGCAGCTCCGCTGGCGTGCGCACGCCCTTTCCCTGGCACTGCACCGACACCTCGCACTGCTCGACCGGTATCCCTAAGCGCCGCAGCGACATCATCTGCCCCAGCAGAAACCCGGAGCCGTCGCCGTCCATATCGCTGAAAACACCGGTCAGGCTGGCCGGTATGCCCCTGATGCCGGTGTAGATGTCGCGTATCCTTCTGCCCTGTATCAGATTGTACGCCCCGCGTATCAGACGGTATGCAAACCTCTCGAAGCCCGGCTTCATGTGTTTCATGTTCCGGACACCGAGCACAATCGCCTCGTCGGAGTTATCAAGCGTGTCACAGACTGACAGCACATCCTCGGCCGTTACCTGCTCCTCGGCAAGTATGACATCATACCCCGGATAATGATCGCGGATATACTGCAGTCCGCCGCGTATATACCCGCGCAAACCGATAGACTCCTCGGGTACTACGACAACGCCGTCCACCCGCCACGGGCAGTCGAAGGGGATCGCCACCGGAAAGCCTATCCCCAAAAGCGACACCGCAGTCTTGTCGATGTCGTTTGAATTTGTAAAAAGATAAACGATTTTGTTACTAAATTCACAACCCATAGATATTGATTTTATCATAATATTTCAATACATGTAAAGAATATATCCATCACGCTTTTTGCATACTGTATATCAATTGAGTATAATAGGTATGAGTTTTTGGAGTTGACAATGCCACCTGCCGATAAGACATGTACTTTCTACATGCGAACCGCTTCGTTTTTGGCCGCTGCCGCGGCATTCATACTGACCGCGATCGACCCGCTCAGATTCAGCCGGGCTGCCGGCATCATTCACACGATGCTGTGGCTCTATGCATTTGCGGAGGTGTTGCGCAAGCTCGCAGCCAGGATTCCCGCGCCCGCTTCATCCGGCCGAAAACCCGCGCGGCCGTGTGCGGGCATCATTGCGTTTTCCGCAGCCGCATGGGCGGTTCTGCTCGCAGCCGGTTACACAGTTTTCAGGCTGCTGCCTTTTGCAAACTTCTCCCTTCTGGCTGCCGCCGTTGCATTCCTCGGGCTTTTGGAGATATTTTTTATCAACACATGGTGCCCGTTTTCCAAACTAATCACGCGTGCGCACTGCTGCCGTTCGTGCAGGCTCCAAAGCTGGGGTGAAGCGATGGTGTTGTCCCCGCTTGCGGTGATGCCCTCGCTGTGGACCCTGTCGCTTGTCGCGCTGGCATTTGCGCTGCTGATCAAGTATGAGGTTGCCTATCATATACATCCCCAGCTAAACCCCGCCAACAGAGCCTGCAAAGATTGTACGGAGCCATGCAGGGTGAGGAATAGCAGGGAGCCCGGAGCGGAAACAATAACTCCGTGAAAACTTTTATTCCGTCCAGGCTCTATGTGGAAAACGGCTGCGAGCATTATACTCTCGGCAAAGAGCTGCTGCAGAAATATAAGGATCTGCCCATTACATTGATCGATGACCACAATAAAATACCGGAGCTGCGGGAACGCCCGGACAGCGACTTTGCGCGCATGAAAAACTACCTGGTGCTCGGTATCAGAAAATCGCTGACGCATCAGAAGAATAACAAGACTTCGGACTTCCTGGTGCCGTACACATCCTCCGGTTGTCCGGCCATGTGCCTTTACTGCTATCTGGTGTGCTCGTACTTTTCCGGTTCGTACCTGCGCGTGTTTGTCAACCGCGAGCAAATGATGCTCAAATTAAACCGCGCGGCAAGAAAGCTCGGCGCGGGCACGGTGTTCGAGATCGGCAGCAACAGCGATCTTGTCATTGAAAACACGGTGACGGGCAACCTGGTCTGGACAATCGAGCACTTCGATAAGTTCATAGGCGCGCAGCTCACGCTGCCGACCAAATTCTCCATGGTGGACCCGCTTTTGCCGCTGGATCACAAGGGCAGAATCACGATACGAATGAGCCTGAATCCGCAGAGCATCATCGAGAAAATAGAGCTCGGCACATCAGCGCTAAAGGAGCGCATGCAGGCGCTTATAAGGCTTGACGAGGCCGGTTATAACACCGGCATACTGGTTGCGCCTGTCATACTCGTTGACGACTGGCATATGCAGTACAAGGGGCTGTTTGAAAAGATGCGCGATACGCTGCCCGAAAAGCTGCTGAAAAAAATCGAGCTCGAGGTGATATTCATGACCTACGGCTATGCGCACAGGATGATCAACCCGGCCGCGTTCCCGAAGCAGCCGGAGCTGTTCGACGAGAAGATCATGTCGGGCTGCGGCAGGAACAAGTACGCTTATAAGCCGAAGGTCAAGGAAGAAGCGCGCGATAAAATGCGCATGATGCTCGAACACCATTTCCCCGATACCAAAATAGCCTATATCGTATAAAGCATGTAATAAAGACCGTATAGGATATATCCCATACGGTCGGTTTGCATCATTGTGATACTAGAAATGACGTATACGAACTAACAATCGCACAGTGATTGTGCCAGAGCACTGATATTCGAATTGACAACTCTTGCATAATCGAACCGGCCGTCAAGGTCCTTAACCTCCACAATCATTTTGTAAGTGCAGCACTCCGGGCACGCCCTGTCGCAGAAGGTTACAGAAAACGGCTCGCTGATCTCCACATCGAACGGATCGTTTACATCATGCTCAATTTCAAACCTGTATCTCCAGGTTTGCAGTACCTCATCATGGCCATTACAGATTTTAACAAGCTTAAAGAGAAGATCCACTTCAACTTCCTGTTCGTCGCCGTTTTCAGAGTCCGCTCCAAACTGCACAAGAGACGAGAACTCAATTTTTACCTGCGGCCTGCACAGGCAGGTTGTATCAATGACTACACTGGCCAGCGTAAACTTTTGATCATCATCGTCATCATCAAATGTTGCGTCCTGGGAATGACATCCGCACTCCAGTATGACTTTCTTGGGCTCCGGATGCTTCGGGAATCTGCAGAAATCCTGCCTGCGGTCGAATCTGTCGCATCTGCGGTCGAATCTCTCGTCATTGCGCTCGAACTCTTCGGCTTCACGATCGAACCTGTTTTCACGGCGTTCATTGCTTCTTTCATCGTTTGGACATACTCTCATATTTTTCACCTTTATCTTAGAAGTATTGCTTCGTTAAGAACGGTTCTTAACTATGACATACTATGCGATTTTACTGATTGGTGTTACATCGCCCCGGGATACAATCGGCCCGAAACCTTATAACCGGGTATTTCATATAATAAATTACTTTAAGATAAATCGAGGTGTTTTACGAGTGAAACGAACCTTTTTGATGATCATCGTATTTGTAATGGCAATAACCATATCACAGGCATTCTTTACCGCCGGTGCCCTTGCCGACGGAGCCATGAGACCCGCCGACGACGCAAACAATGCGGTGAAGTGTCCGACCCCGACGCCCGCGCCTACTCCGACGCCCACTCCAACGCCCACACCGACGCCGACTCCGAAGCCATGTCCGGACAATGCATGCAAATGCGTCATACTTGCGGTATTGTTTGTGGTCGTATTTTTTGTCGGCCTGATCATAGGAAAACTGATGTGTGCGCCATGCCCGCCGAAAAAGCATAAAGGATGCAGGAAAGAGCATGATGACTAGTTAAAGTATGATATGAAAAAAGCCGGATATAGCAATGATCCGGCTTTTATATATGATATTGTTTACCGAAGCATGCTATAGCAAGGCCTTATCCAGCCTTGACGCAAGTTCCGGCGATATATCGACAAGCGGCAGCCTGACTTCGCCGGATGCGATCAGGCCCTGCTTTTTCAGGCAGTACTTGATCGGCGCGGGATTCGGCTCGGCAAATAATAGCGGTATGAATTTCGCAAGCGGCCTGAAGATCTCCAGCGCTCCGCGGTGATCATTGAGCTTGATCCGCTCGTATATGCCAAGGAAATCCTCCGTGTTCAGGTGCGCCGAAGCGAGTATCCCGCCGTCGCCGCCGAGCGCAAGCGTTGTGTAATACAATGCATCCTCGCCGGTCAGGATCGAAAAATCATCCGGTCTGTCCAGCAGCAGCTCGGTGGTCTGCCTGATGTCCCCGCAGGAATCCTTGAGCCCGATGATATTGGGGAGCTCCGCAAGTTTGCGCAGCGTGTCATTCTCAATATTCCTGCCGGTCCTGTACGGTATGTTGTAGATGATGATGTCCAGATCCGTCGCTTCCGATATTTTCAGGAAATGCCGGTACATGCCCCTCTGGTCGGGCCTGTTGTAGTAAGGCGCCACGGACAGTATGCCGTCCACACCGTATTTTTCGATAGCCTTGATGTGCGCGATGACCTTGTCCGTGTAGTTCCCGCCCAGACCGACATATACCGGGACGCGCCCGCCCGCAATCTCCAGCGTCTTTTCAACGATTTTCTCGTATTCATCATCCGTTATTGCCGGGCTCTCGCCGGTCGTTCCGAGCGGAATGAGGCCGGATACGTTTTTTGCCGCGTAATGCTCAACCAGCCGCGCATAGGAATCATAGTCGACCTGGCCATCCAGAAACGGCGTGACGAGCGGTATGTATACCCCGTTAAGTTTCATATTAATCCTCCATAGGTTGCTGATAATTATAGCTATGAATCATAGGCTGGGTTGGTGATAACTGCTTCTACAGGGAAGCCAGGAACTCCTTCAGGCTGTCCTTGACGCCCTGCGGAAGATTGTGCCAGCGCACTCCCCGCACTGCGCCCTCCAGCGCGTACAGCCGGCTGATGCAGGCGCTCGGATCGATCATACGGATTCTTGTGAACGCTTCCCTGCTGCCGGCGGCCAAAAGCTTCTCGGGGGAATCCAAACCGACCGCGGTCAGCTGCTCCGAAAGCACTTTGCCGATATTGGGCATGTCCGATAGTTTGCTCATAATCACCCTTCTTATAAACCGGATTCTATCATTATACCAAACATGCTTTGTTATAACAGCAGCGGATTTTCGTTTTTATCACGCAGCTTTTGAGCGTGCCCGGAAAACGAACCGGCAATGGGGCCTGATGCCAAGACTGACGCGGCCGGATTGCCGAACTGCCATGGTTTAGGGTCATTTTAAAATGGCTGCCATGTGATTGCAATAAAAATTTTTACATTAAAAAGGAAGCCCGCGGATTTCATGACGGGCTTCCGTCAAATAAGAATCATTTACCCGGCAGCCGCCGGCAGGAATCAATTTTTATCAGCCTAATTCAACAACAAACCTGTTCTCAATATCATCGCCGGGGTAAAACACCACGGAATCCGGCGAGACTGACACATCAAACACAAAAGTCGCATTCGTGCTCGCTACATTAACCGACACAATCTCATATTCATCGCTTCCGGCAACGATTGAGCACAATACCGGTATGCGGAATTGACCGTCACGCATCGGCATAATATCAAATCCCGAACCGGTTACAATAATTGTGGTATTACCGTTTTCATCAGCTCCGACAGATACATCATCGATGATATAGGTATTGCCGTAAGCCGTCATTACGATCGGCAATCCTTCGAGGGCGGCTGCTTCCACAGGAGCCTCGTCCGTCGGGGGCGCTGCCTCCTCCTGCTCTTCGGGTTCTTCCTCGGAATAGTCTATTTTGATGTCCACGACCGTCTCAAAGTATTTGCTTTCCTCGCGCCCGGCTTCCTCAATGTTTATCTCGAATGAAAAGTCGTCAAACCGGCCTTCCGCGGAATACTCATCGCGTTTTTCATCTTCACTTACCAGGTAGACTTCTTCATCCTCAAAATAGTCCTGGTAAAATTCAATGACGTCGTCTATATCATCCCCGGTGCCATAGGACAGCTTCACTCTTTTCCGGTCTTTATTATAATCATATTTGAAGACTACGGCGTCATCATAGATCGGCAAATCGTCCTCGGGGTATTCCCTGTAATCGGATACTCCCTTTTTATAAATATTGACCGAACAGGATGCTGTGCTCAATATGAGAATAACAGCAAAAACCATAACCAATATTTTGTTTATATGCTTCATAATCTCACCTCTATTCATGAATATCTAATTATACCATATATTATATATAATAGTTTACACCTCACAATAAACGTAAAAAAACAAATCATAGTTGACATTGCTCTGTAGATATGATAATCTATGTCAGTATTCAGGATAAACGTATTGATCTCACAGTTCGTGTTTCATTGTTTAGATGATATGCGAAAATGTGGGTT
>Ga0123334_1001785_pt1 | contig 26052 bp, 12 predicted proteins | sample BiotimSIPDNA_FD_89706 | JGI IMG/M metagenome (GOLD analysis project Ga0123334, IMG submission 89706) | Anaerobic biogas reactor microbial communites from Washington, USA - Biogas_R1 time_0 SIP DNA | ecosystem: Engineered > Bioreactor > Anaerobic > Unclassified | place: Washington, USA... | reverse complement strand
ATGATTGCTAACGAAAACAAAACCCTTGTTTTCCCGCTCAAAGCACAAACAGCACCCGAGGTTGAAACCCTCGAAGCAACAAACATACAGTACAACTCGGCCACCCTTAACGGCAATGTTATAACAGATGGCAATAGCCCCATTACCGAACGAGGCTTTTACTGGAGTTCTACTAACAATAACCCAGGCATTGGTGATAACAAAATTGTAGTTGAAGGAACAATCGGCAGTTATAGTGCGGAACTAAGCGGGCTTGAACATGCTACCTATTATGTGCGTGCTTATGCTACCAATATTCAGGGTACAGCGTATGGCAATGTAGTACAGTTTATAACAAGTCAGTCACAAACAGTTCCCGCGGTAACAACTACAAGCATTTCCAGCATTACCCAAACTACAGCAACAAGTGGTGGCAACGTTACTATTGATGGTGGATCTGCCATTACCGCCCGAGGGGTATGCTGGAACACCACCAGCAATCCAACAATTGCAGATAATAAATCCGCTACAGGTACTGGTACTGGAACATTTACTTCGGACATTACTGGGCTTACAGCTAATACAACCTATTATGTTAGAGCCTATGCTACTAATAGCAAGGGAACAGGTTATGGGAATGTGGTACAGTTTAAAACAAGGCAGGAGTTAACTCTTCCCACAATAACTACAGATAACGCTTCAAATATTACACAAACCAATGCTACTGGTGGAGGTAACGTTACTTCCGATGGCGGTGCTTTTGTTATCGCTCGTGGCATTTGTTGGAATACTACTGGCAGCCCAACAATTTTTAATAACAAAACAACAGAAGGTTTAGGTACTGGAACATTTACATCAAACATTACAGGGCTTATAGCCAATACCACCTACTGTGTACGTGCTTATGCAACCAATAGCCAGGGTACAGCCTATGGTGAACAAAAAAGCTTTACAACATCAGGATTCATTTCACTTTGCAACGCCCTCGATAATTGCAATCTTTCTTTCACACATAGTGGTAATGCCGAATGGTTTCCACAAACAGCAGTAAGTTATTTTGGCGGTTCTTCAGCACAAAGCGGACAAATAAGCCACAACCAGGAAAGCACACTGAATACAATTGTAACAGGACCAGGTGCTATAAGTTTTTATTGGAAAGTTTCATCTGAAAGCGACTACGACAAACTGAAGTTTTACATTGGAAATACCTTAAAAGATAGTATTTCGGGTAATGTTGATTGGCAATTAAAAGAATTCATAATCCCTGAGGGAAATCACACAATAACATGGAATTATGTAAAGGATCAGTATGCGAGTAATGGAGAAGATTGTGGTAGAATAGATAAAGTAGTTTTAACCATAGGGGATTCAACAAAGCCAACCTTGCCAACAGTTACAACTGCAACTAATAAAAAAAATACAAATATTGGTTCAACTAGTGCAAGCTTTGGTGGCGAAGTAACATTCTCGGGATTTGCAAGTGTTACTGCCCGTGGCGTTTGCTGGAACACAGCTGGAAATCCTACAATAGCTGACAACATAATAAGCAACGGTTCTGGAATCGGAGCATTTACATCGATCATAACGGGGCTTACTGTAAATACCACCTACTATGTACGGGCTTACGCCACCAACCGCAAGGGCATAGCTTACGGGCAGCAAGTAGAGTTCATAACAAATAACAACAACGATGGCAAAGATATTCAAACCGCAATAGTCGATGTTACCAACCCCGCCACCGGCAAAACATGGATGGACCGCAACCTTGGTGCCAGCCGTCCCGCCACCAGCCGTCCCGATAGTTTAGCCCATGGCGACCTATACCAGTGGGGCCGTGCTGCAGACGGTCACCAAAAAAGAAATTCCCTACGTACCTCAATGATTAGTTATACTGATGTCCCAGAGCATGGCTATTATATATCAAGCAATGAATATTCAGATGGTAATTGGGTTATCCCGAGGAACAACAATTTTTGGCAAGGAGTTAATGGAGTAAACAACCCTTGCCCAAGAGGATATCGATTACCTACGCAAGCCGAATGGGATGCCGAACGCCTTAGCTGGGTCAGCAACAATGAGGACGGGGCTTTTAATTCACCCTTGAAGTTAACTCCAGCTAATGACCGCCAATCTGGGGGCACTGGCTCTTTTGGCTCATATTGGTCTAGCACTGCTGAATCAACTACCTCCAAACACCTGTTCTTCAATAATAGCAGTGCAAACACGGCTAACAAGTATCGGTACTACGGATTATCTGTTCGTTGCATTAAGGATTCTGAAACTTCAGTTTCAACACCATCACTTAGCACTACATACATAACCAACATTACTCAAACTACTGCTACAAGTGGAGGAGATATTGTATCCGATGGAGGAGCAACCGTTAATTTACGAGGTGTTTGTTGGAATACTACCGGAAATCCATCCATATTAGATAACAAGACATCAGATGGTCCCAAATCCGGTAGATGGGTGAGTGCTATTGTAGGTCTTCAGCCCAATACTACCTACTATGTACGTGCATATGCCACTAACAATGTGGGTACTGCCTATGGAGAGCAAATATCTTTTACAACCTTAGATAAAGGTGAGGAATGGGGGCAACGTGACACCCAAACCGCAGTGGTTGATGTTATTAACCCCGCTTCTGGAATCACATGGATGGACCGCAACCTGGGTGCAAGCCGTGCAGCCACCAGCAGTACTGATGCCGAAGCTTATGGTGATCTATATCAGTGGGGTAGAGCCGCCGATGGCCACCAAAAACGCAATTCACCCACCACCCCAACAGTCAGTAGTACCGATACACCCGGACATGGAAATTTCATATATAGTTCTGGTTGGGATTGGCGTAGCCCGAAAAACACCAACCTATGGCAAGGTGTAAATGGCTTTAACAACCCCTGTCCAGTCGGATATCGTTTACCTACAGCAGAAGAATGGGAATTTGAGCGACTCAGTTGGGACAGCCAAAATGTGGCTGGTGCCTTTGCTTCGCCCTTGAAGTTGCCCCTTGCTGGTGGCCGTTACTTCAATGGGTCGCTGCTAACCGAGGTTGGCAGAACAGGCTATTATTGGTCGGATGCTTCACAAGGGTCTGAACGGAATCTTGAGATCTCCAGTGGCTATGCTACCATTGGCTCTTTCGATCGGAAGGACGGGCTCTCTGTTCGCTGCCTTAAGCATACTGAAACTATACCAACAGTTATCACAACTAACACAACCCACATAACCAAAGCCACAGCCATTAGTGGTGGTAATGTTACCGCCTATGGAGGGTTTATCGTTACAGCCCGAGGTGTATGCTGGAACACAACCGGCAACCCAACCATTGCCGACAGCAAAACAATAAATGGTACAGGAGCAGGTACATTTACATCGAGCATAACAGGGCTTAAGGATAACACTACCTACTACGTACGAGCTTACGCAACAAATAGTAAGGGAACTGCATATGGAGACGAAAAAAGCTTTATTGCATCAGAACCGATGCCACTTTGCGAAGCGCTAGAAAATTGCAATCTGACTTTTACCCATAGTGGCAATGCCGATTGGTTTTCACTAACGACAGAAAGTTATTATGGTGAATCTGCAGCACAAAGCGGACAAATAAGCAATAATCAGCAAAGCACGCTGGAGACAACTGTAACAGGCCCGGGTAATCTAAGCTTTTATTGGAAAGTTTCATCTGTAAGTGGTAGCGACAAACTGAATTTTTACATTGGAACTACCCAAAAAGATAAAATCTCAGGCATTATTGACTGGCAATTAGTAGAATATGTAATACCCGAGGGTAACCACACTTTAAAATGGTGTTATGAGAAAGATTATTATGGTAGTTACGGAGAAGATTGTGGCTGGCTTGATAAAATAGTATTTAAAACTATTGAACAAACCTTACCTACGATGACAACAACAAATATCACTAACATTAATCCAACCACTGCCACTGGTGGCGGAAATATTACTTCCGATGGCTTTGCTGCCATTACCACTCGAGGCATTTGCTGGAATACCTCAGGTAACCCAACCATTGCCAACAACAAAACAACTAACGGCTCAGGTGCCGGATCATTTACTTCGGGCATATCAGGGCTTTCTGAAAATACAACTTACTTCGTACGAGCTTACGCTACAAACAGCAAAGGCACAGCATACGGTCCACAAGTAAGTTTCAAAACACGTTCACGGCAAGAAGCTTCTTTTACCGATCCACGAGATGGCAATACTTATCTTACAGTAAGCATAGGTAACCAAATTTGGATGGCAGAAAATTTAAAGTATTTACCAAATGTTGTAGGACCAACTGTTTGGTCTGATGAAGTACCTTATTTTTATGTCTATGATTACTATGGGAATAATGTAGCCGAAGCTAAAGCTACTGACAATTATGCTACTTATGGCGTTTTATACAATTGGCCGGCAGCAATGGCCGGTTCTTCAAGCAGCAAAACTAACCCCAGCAATATTCAAGGAGCATGCCCCTCTGGTTGGCATATGCCAAGCGATGCTGAATGGGTTCAATTAATAACATATCTTGGTGGCGATAGTATCGCCGGAGACAAATTAAAAGAATCAGCATCAAAGCTATGGTATGGTCAAAATGAAGGAGCTACTAATGAAACCGGTTTCTCTGCTCTCCCAGGAGGTGAGCGCAGATTAGATGAAACTTTCATACATATTGGGTCATATGGAAAATGGTGGAGCACAACAACATCACAAGCTGCTCCTTCAGTTGTATGGAATAGGTTCATGGTCACAGGTAGTAGCAATGTTGAAAGATTAGACATGAATAAATACTATGGCTACTCTGTTCGATGTATTAAAAATGATGAAACAAAGGCATCGCTACCTAGAATTACAACAATAAGCACCACCAATATTAGTCAAACCTCCGTAACAAGTGGCGGCAATGTAACTTCCGACGGAGGTTCTTCGGTTACCGAACGTGGCATTTGCTGGAACACCACAGGAACCCCAACTATTACAGATAACAAATCCTCTACAGGTACAGGCACCGGAACATTTACATCAAACATTACGGGGCTTACTGCTAATACAGCCTATTATGTCCGAGCCTATGCTACTAATACCAAGGGAACAGGTTATGGGAATTTGGTTCAGCTTAAAACAAGCCAGGGACTAACTGTTCCCTCAGTAACTACAACTAAAACTTCAAATATTACTCAAACCACTGCTACTAGTGGAGGGAATGTTACTTCCGATGGGGGGTCTTCTGTTACTGCTCGTGGCGTTTGCTGGAACACCACTGGCAACCCGACCATTGACGATAGCAAAACTACTAATGGTTCAGGTGCCGGAACATTTACATCAAACATTACTGGGCTTACAGCCAATACTACTTACTATATACGAGCCTACGCTATCAACAGCAAGGGTACAAGCTATGGAGATGTGGTTCAGTTTAAAACAAGTCAGGAACTAACTGTTCCCTCAATAACTACCACAAACGCATCAAATATTACTCAAACCACTGCTACTAGTGGAGGTAACGTTACTTCCGATGGCGGTGCAAACGTTGCCGCACGTGGCGTTTGCTGGAATACCACTGGCGATCCAACTGTATTCGATAAAATAACAAGCAACGGCACAGGTGTCGGAACCTATACAACGAAGATGACAGGACTAACGGCGAATACAACTTATTATGTACGAGCCTACGCTGCAAATAGTCAAGGAACGTCCTATGGAGAACAAGTCATATTCAAAACCCTCAATGAAGATGAGGAGTGGTGGCAAAGAGACACCCTAACAGTCGTAGTTGATGTGTATAATCCAGCTACCGGTAAGACCTGGATGGACCGCAACCTGGGGGCAAACAGTGCCTCTGCCAGTAGCACCGATACCGAAGCCTACGGTGACCTTTACCAATGGGGTCGTGCTGCCGATGGCCACCAAAAACGCAACTCAACAACTACCTCAACGCTTAGCAGTACAGACACCCCCGGGCATCGTAAGTTTATTTTAGCACCTAATGACCCTTATGATTGGCGCAGCACGCAAAACGACAATCTCTGGCAAAGTATAAACGATGGTAACAACCCCTGCCCAAGCGGCTACCGCCTGCCCACTGAAGCAGAATGGATTACCGAACGCAAAAGCTGGAGCAGCAGCAATGCTGCCGGAGCCTTTGCTTCGTCTCTTAAATTACCAATGGGAGGCTATCGCTACTATGGCAATGGCTTATTCTATTACCTTGGCTCAACCGGCTACTATTGGTCAAGCACTGTTGATGGTGTCAGCTCTCGATATCTGTTCTTTAATAGTAGCTTTTCCGTTACCATCAAAGACTATCGGACAGACGGTTGCTCTGTTCGTTGCATTAAGGATTAGCCCAAAGCGAAGACGAAGGGTTGACACTTTGAGTGTGGCGAGTAGAAAATCAAAAAAATGTAGCAGATTTAATTTCAGCTCGCCGAAAAAGCTCTGTATTTTAAATCATAAGTATTCGGAAGAGCTACCCCGCTACCGCGCCGATTGCATCGCGTGGTCAATTAAATAAATTCTTTATTTTGGCAATGTGCCGTCAGGCTGTAAATGCAGGTAGAAAACAACGACTCAAACTTGTGACGGGGCCAAGTGAGGAACGCGATAAAATCGCGAACCAGCGGGGGCAGTCGAAGTATGGCGGGGTCGATTTTTTTATGCAGGTTAAACTATTTACCATACCTATATTGAATTATAGCACAGTGCTGGTTGAGCTGAACAGGTTTCTGTGGATAATGTTGCTATATTTTGAAACTTTATCTATATTTACACATAAAATCAGAATTTGCATATGCAGTTTTTTGAAACCATATTTTTAGAAGAAGCTGACATGTTTGTACAAACATTGGACAAGAAATCCCAACAGAAAATAATGTTCAACGTACGTATAGCAGAGCAAACTAATGACCCTGAACTTTTCAAAAAGTTAAATGAGAACATATGGGAATTTAGGACAAAGTTTTTAGGAAAACAGATTAGGGTTTTTGCATTTTGGGATAAAACCAATAAAATTGAAACATTGGTACTGGCAACAAACGGTTTTATTAAAAAGACTTCCAAAACACCTAAAAGCGAAATTGAAAGAGCAGAAAGGATACGTAGGGAATATTTTAGCAACAAAAAAACAAACGATTAGTGATGAAAAAATACACTTTATCAGAAATGGAAGACAAATACATAGGCAAAAAAGGGACACCTGAACGAGATGCTTATGAATATGATTTAAAAATGGAACTTCTGGGGCGCATGATAAAAGCAACCAGAAAAGAACGAAATTTGACCCAAGAAGAATTGGGAAAAGTTATTGGTGTAAACAAATCTCAGATATCCAAACTTGAAAATCACGCTAATAGTGCCACAATTGAAACCATAATAAAAGTATTTACTGCTTTGAAAGCTGACATTCAATTCAATGTGAGGGTTAACGACAAACAAATGCAAATAGTTTAATAAGCCAACACGAAAAACAACCGGGCGAACGGGCGCTCGGTTCGTTGCATTAAGGATTAACACTTTGAAAAGCGAAGCGATTTGATAATTTGCCACTTTACCATGCCATTTCGCTTTTTCAGCGGATGGTATGGTTCAAACACCCCGCTTGGTTACTGAGCGTAGTCGAAGTCTAGCGGGGTTAAATTTTTTTCAAACAGATTATGTGGTTAGATGTTCGTGCGAAAGGATTTCTCCCTACGGTCGAAATGACATGTTGTCGTATAGAGAGGGAGGTGAAAATGATGGCGTCAGAGCCGCCATCATTTTCACCCGATTTTCATTAAGGGGCAGTCATTTCGAGCACAGCGAGAAATCTCATGTAATATGATCCGAAGTAGCTTATTTATTTGAGCGTTTGAGCGGCTCCGTTCATTAGTCTGCTCCGAAGGAGCTATATCTAAATAACCGTGGGCGTTTGCTGAGCTTATCGAAGCATAAGCCCACGGAATAAGCGCACGCCAGCCCCACAGCCCTGCAAGGGCTGTATCTCCCCTAACCACCTTTGCAACGAGGGAAAAAAACTCGTCTTTGACTAGAAGATTGAAGCATGGTCGTAGTTTTTCTAATAATTGTGGGGACACTACGAATTACAAGCTAATTTTGTATTTTTGTTAAAAAATAACGTGATTATGACAACATATACAATAACCATCAACGAGAACAATCCGAAAGGAAAAAGTTTGATAAACCTTATAAAGGCTATGGATGAGGTTGTCACTATCGTTTCCGAAGATAAGGCATGTGAACCTGAAAGCCCATATAATAAAGAGTTTGTTGACGAAATTCTAAAATCCAGAAAAAGTACCGGGAAAGTTATTAAGACCGAGGATTTATGGAAGTAGTTTACAAAGAAAAGGCGCTGAAAGACTTATTGTATTGGAAAAAAAGTGGAGATTTAAATGCTCAACATAAAATCTCAAAACTGGTATATGATATTCAATTGCACCCGAAAACTGGCTTAGGCAAGCCTGAGGAGCTTAAATATGAACTAAGTGGTTTATGGTCAAGAAAAATTGATAAGAAAAACAGGCTTATTTACGAAATACATAAGGACTGTATTCATATACTATCAATGCTTGGTCATTATTCAGATAAATAATTAAGGGTTTCATCATATAATCATTTCACTAAAACAGATATGTTAGTGAGTCATTATTGAATAACCAATTTTTAAAAACCAAACCTATGAACTTCAAATCTTTCAACCTATATATCATCTTTTTGTGCCTGTTCGTTCAACTGGCAGGTGCTCAAAGCACCATAACAGGGACATTTTCCCAACTTGCAAACCAACCTGTCCGGCTCGAAGGCTTTAACGGATTAGGCACCTATACAATTGCCAGCACAACGTGCGACAACAATGGCAACTTCAGCCTGAAATATTCACCATCAGATATTGGCATGGGCTTAATTGTGTCTAAAGATGAAAAGCCTTTCATTCTTGTGCTTAGTGGCGAAAACATCAAACTGCAAGGCGAAGCCTTGGCTTTCGCAGAAAGCATAAAAGTGCTCGAAGGAAAAGAAAATCTGCTTTTCGGACAATATGCCTCGGAGCAGCCCCGTCGCGAACAGGCGCTGAGTGCATGGAACTACCTCGAAAAGATTTACTCGCTCGATTCGCTGTTTGCCATACAACAAACCCCTAAAAAGGCCATTGAACAAGAGATGCAACGAATACATAACGAAGACCAGGCTTTCCTGGCTGGCATCGACCCAAAAAGTTATGTAAGCTGGTTTTTGCCGGTGCGCAAAATGGTAAGCAATGTGCAGGCCATTGCCCAGTACCGTACCAGCGAAATACCTGCAACCATTGAGGCTTTCCGTGCCATGGATTACACCGACACCAAACTGTACAAAAGCGGTTTGTTACGCGATGCCATAGAAAGTCATTTCTGGCTCATCGAAAACAGCGGACGTTCGCTCGATTCGGTATATGTTGAAATGAACATTTCGATCGATCGCATGATTGAAAACCTTGCAACCGACGAACAAAAGCTGAACGAGATAACCGATTACCTGTTCCGTCTCCTCGAGCAACGCAGCCTCTTTGGTGCAAGCGAACACTTGGCACTTAAACTGTTGAATGAAACGGCCTGCACCATAAACAACAACCTTGCATCGCAACTCGAAAGCTACCGTGCCATGAAAAAGGGAAATATTGCGCCTGATATCAATTTTGTTAAAGATTGTTTTGCCCCTGCTTATGCCGCAAATAAACCACAAAAACTGTCTGATATAAAAGCAAAGCACACGGTGTTGATATTCGGAGCCAGTTGGTGCCCGAAATGTGGCGAAGAGTTGTCCAAAATAGCTAAGCTTTACCCAAATTGGAAGGCACAGGGCGTTGAAGTGGTTTTTGTTTCGCTGGACGATGACCCTCAAACTTTCAAAAACTTTGTCGGCAACTTTCCCTTTATCAGCCAATGCGATTACCTAAAATGGGAAAGTCCGGCAATAAAAGCCTACTACGTATTTGCTACGCCTACAATTTATCTGCTCGACGAAAAGCGGGAGATACTGCTGCGCCCCAACTCGGTAGCCCAAATGGATTCGTGGGTCGATTGGTTTTTGGTGCAGGGGAATAAATAACGGCGATACGTGCTATGTCTCATTTGTTGAAATGAATAGTCTAAACCTTAATGCTCGTGGAATAGTTTATATCAGATGGGCACAAAACCTTTATACTGTATTCATACTGGTCAGCTAAACAAACCTTATAATTCAAAAAAAATGGCAGCACACCTACTCCGCGAGCCGGTGACTGCCAATTCAATATTGAAACGTATATATCTATTTAATAACTATGTCGTTGGCTGAGGTTGCATACAAGCCTATTAAACAGCCGGTAAAGCCGCCCGCCACATTGGTCGAAAGAATATCGCCAGAAACAATTCCGCCAACATTTATGAAATCGGTTCCGTTAACAGAGTAACTAAACTCATAATCAGCACCTTTCGCTTTCACCTGTAGTGTAATCGGAGTTTTAACATCGATTTTTGCTGTTGCCACTTGTTCGCTTTCAATAGCACGGCCAAACCTACCCTTCCGTTGATTTTTCTCGAGTACCAAATAATATTCGTCGGCTTTTTTTGTAATCCCAAACACATAGTTGAAACTTTCGCTTTGCAAACAGGTTATACCAGCCAAATCTTTCTCACTGAGCGGAGTATACTCCATAGTTGCCATAAACGAAAAATTGCTATGTTGCTGGCGGTGAAACAATGTCGACGTTGGTTTAACTTCTTTCACTGTTGTTGGGAACGGATTAATTTGCAATCCATTAGCTGTAAGAGTAATAAAATCTTCGCGCGGCCCGCGTAAGCCAATCCAACGGTAATCCAATTTTTCAGAAGTGAAGTTTTCCGTAATAGTGAAATTTCCGTTAGGGAAAAATCCATCTTGCCCGCTTTTATATTGCACCTCATTGGGCGTTTTCAATTTGGGCTCCATGGGTACCATTCCGTTTTCGAAAACGGGAAATGTACCGCTCCAGTCAACCGGTAAAATAAATGTTTCACGACCAATGTTTACCTGATCTTTTTCATTCGGGCGAATGGCAAGAAACACACCATAGTATTTACCGTCGGGACCTTCAACGAGATCGGCATGACCAGCCCAGTCTACTTTATTTACCCTGTCCTTTGGAAAATGACGCTGGGTTAAAATCGGATTGTTGGGTGCTGGTTTGTATGGACCTTTGGCGTTATCGCTTATGAAAATAACTTCGCTATGCCAATCGCCAGTACCCCCTTCGGCACACATCAAATAATACTTGTTGTTGCGTTTATAAATGTGCGGTGCTTCAATCCAGATAGGTTTTTTCGAAAGGTCTACTCCCCCATCCACAATAATTTGATCGGTTCCGGCAATTACCTGGTCTTTTTCTACGTCGTATTCCCAAATTTTTATTACCCTGTGACCTTCATAAAGTTCTTTCCCTTGGTCGGGAGCATCGTTGTGTACTACGTAAGCTTTGCCATTGTCATCGAAAAACAACGAAGGGTCAATTCCATTGAATTGCAGTTTATACGGATCGCTCCAGCCTTTCATCGGATCTTTGGTCTTTACTACAATGTTGCCAAATCCACCCGAGAACTCCGTGGTAATCATATAGAACGTATCGTTATTCGGATTGTATTTGATGGCTGGTGCATACACCCCGGCACTAATACCACAATCATGAACTTTCAACTGAGAAACACGGTCGAGTACATGCCCAATTTGTGTCCAGTTTACCAAATCTTTTGAGTGGAAAATAGGCACTCCCGGAAACATGGCAAAGGTTGAACAGACAAGATAATAATCATCACCTTTTCTTGTTATCGAAGGATCGGGATAACACCCCTGTAAGATGGGATTATAAAACTCACCTTCTTTCAACGGATTATCGATATACACTTGGTCATTGCCGGTGTACACAGCACGAGTGAAAGTTGGCACATTGGTTGGTTTTTTAGCTTTCTGCTTTTTACTTTGGCTAAAACCAGTCATACTCGCAAGCGAAAACAGGACTAACAAAAACATTGCTTTTTTTGCATTCGCTGAAAAACTTCTTACATCTTTCTTCATCATCAATCTATATATTCTGTTGTTATCAATTATTTTATTTTTAATGTATAGACTTTCCCAGCTTCTGTTGGCAAATCGTAGAGTTGAGTTTCGACCAATTGAAGAGCGTTCAATTTAGCGGCCTCCGAAATGATGGGCTTTTTCACCCCGGGCACTTCGTAGAATGGGTTTGGATTGTCAGCTTGTGCCACTTCCAACGCAGCACCTTTGGCTGTTAGCAACGCGTTAGGTACCCTAATGCGACAATTTCCACCCAAATTCGACTTAATTTCAACACGCTGAATCTTGCCATCGCTCCACGAAAAACTCACTTCGAAACCGCCAGGAGCACGCAAGCCTGTGATTTCGCCTGTCTTCCATTCATCGGGCAAAGCGGGCAACAAATGAATGGCACCGTCGTGGCTTTGCATCAGCATTTCGGCAATACCGGCCGTACAGCCAAAGTTTCCGTCAATTTGGAATGGTGGGTGCGCATCGAAAAAATTGGGATAAGTGCCGCCATTGCGTCCCGAGCGAACGGGATCGACCAGGGTCAACTGGTCCTTGATCAACTTCATGGCGTGGTTTCCGTCGAGCAGGCGTGCCCAAAAATTCACCTTCCAACCCATTGACCATCCGGTAGACACGTCGCCCCGGTGTTTCAACGTTGTACGCGCAGCATCGAACAGCTCGGGTGTTGCATACGGTGTAATTTGGTTGCTTGGATAAAGTCCGTACAAATGAGACACATGACGATGCTGATCGTTCGGATTGTCCAAATCTTCCATCCATTCTTGCAATTGACCGTGTTGGCCAATTTGCATAGGCGGTAAGCGGTCGAGTATCTTTTTGAATTCGGCAATCTGCTCAGCATCTTGGTTCAGTAAACTAGCGGCTTTAATGGTTCTCGAAAAAAGATCGAACAAGATTTGGTTGTCCATCGTAGCTCCCGCACAAATAGATGGCCTGCCTGCAGGGGTATTTTCAGGCGAAATAGAAGGACTTACAACCAACCATTTGTTTGTGGGCTCTTCAACCAAAAAATCTTGATAGAATTCGCAAGCCGATTTCATAATTGGATAAACCGATTCAAGATATTTCAGATCGCCGTTGTATATGTATTTTTCCCACAAATGCTGCGAAAGCCAAGCGCTTCCCATGGGCCACATGCCCCAAAAAGCACCGTCGACCACGCCGCTGATACGCCATATATCGGTATTGTGATGAGCCACCCAGCCATCGCAAGCGTACATGTCGCGCGCGGTTTGCCGGCCAGTTTCCGACAATTCCCTCACCATTTGGATGAGCGGTTCGTGCAACTCGGGCATGTTACATTTTTCGGCTGGCCAATAATTCATTTCAGCGTTGATGTTGATAGTGTATTTGCTGTCCCACATCGGGTTGGTACTTTCGTTCCAAATCCCTTGCAGGTTGGCTGGTTGTCCGCCAGGCTGCGAGCTCGAAATGAGCAAATAACGTCCAAACTGGTAATACATCGAAACCAACTCAGGATCGTAGCTTTTCGAAAAATTCTTAATACGAACGTCGGTGGGTTGCTGTGCGGCTGGTGACGTTCCCAAATCGAAGCTAGAACGCTTGAAATAAGACTGATAGGCCGCAATGTGCCGCTCGAGCATTTTGTTGAACGGAACTTTTTCGGCGTTGGCTAAATAGTTCGAGCATTTTTCAATTTCATTGGCCGTTAATGTCTTATAATCGATAAAGTTGGTTGCCATCGAAATGAGAATGGTTACCTCCGAAGCATCTTTCACGTTTATTATTGTAGTATCGGCTGAAACAGAACCATCTTTAGCCGAAATTTTGGCTCTGGTACAAAACCTTACTCGTCCCTCAACGCCTTCATGCGTACTGGAAAGTCCTGTCATTTCAAGGGTTTTAGCGTCTAATGCACGGGTTTCTTTTTTAAGCGGCCCTTGCAAGTGTGCCGAGAAATTTAGTTTCTTCTTTTGGTTGGCCGAAAGTTTCACCACAATCACCTGATCGGGCTGAGATGCAAACACTTCACGGGTGTAAGTTACTCCATCAACTTGGTAAGTTGTTTTAAAAACAGCCCGTTCCAAATCGAGTTCACGATAGTAATTTGTAAAGTTTTCATGTCCTGTAAAATTCAGGATCAAATCGCCAACAACTTGATATTTGGAACCATGCAACTGCGACAACATGTTTTCGTTGATCATGGTTTCAGCTTCTTTGAACTTTCCTGTGAAAATCAGCTCCCGAATTTTGGGCAAAGCTTCCAACGCTTTGGGGTTGTCGTTTCGCGACGGACCACCCGACCAAAACGTTTCCTCGTTCAGCTGGATTTTTTCGGTAGCCGGATCACCATAAATCATAGCTCCCAATCGGCCGTTTCCAACAGGAAGAGCTTCGTTCCAAACCTTAGCAGGCTTGTCGTACCACATCTTCAGCTTGCCTCCCTGGGGTTCGCTGCTTTGGCAGGCTGCAAAGCAGAAAACGCCCAGCAGCACCAACATTAATTTCACTTTTCTCATTTGTTTATCAATCTTTTATTTCAGAAATCAATTTTATTCTCTTTTGAGGTCTACAAAAAGGAAACCTTCGTTTTTTCGCCTTGATAATCAACAGATTTTCTCTGCATATTTTCAACCTCTTTAACAAGCACAACGTTGAAAATCCTTTTTTTCAACATTCCCTGAAACGAACCGCTGCGATCGGCAATGGTCAACGTTTTTGTGGCATCGTCCCAAGTGAATAGGATGATCGAAAACTGCCCTTTTTCGTAGTTATAATTATCGCCTTCGTCTTCATAAAGGCTGAATTCGCCATTGCCCCCTTCGTAAATGCGGATTTCTAATTCCTGGTTCGAATCCTGAGCAGAATGCTGCACTACAGGACCAACAGGAACAATTGAACCGGCTTTTACAAATAGCGGAATCTGGTCTAACGGTGCTTCGGCTTTTACGGTTTGCCCGCCTTCATTACGTTTTCCTGTCCAGAAGTCATACCAAATAGCTGATTTTGGAAGGTAAACATCGCGCTGAGCTACACCCGCTTCGGTAATGGGCGCAACCAAGAAAGCCTTGCCAAACATGTATTCAAAAGGTTGTTTCACCGCTTCAGCATCGTCGCTGAAGTCCATTACCAGCGGGCGCATCATGGTTGAGCCATTGGTTACTTTCCATGCTTCGGAGTAAATGTAAGGCAGTAATTGATAACGAAGGTTCAGCATGTTGCGCATGTTGTCCTCAACTTTTTCACCATATTTCCAAGGCTCTGTTTCGGTCATGTAACCATGCATGCGGAAGATGGGATTGAACACGCTCCATTGAAACCAACGGGTTAGCAATTCGTGGAATTTCTCGTCGGTGTATTGCGAATGACCCGGGCGGAAAAAGCCGCCGATGTCGGTAGTCCAATATGGCAACCCACTGATGGTGAAGTTCAACCCAGCCACAATTTGGCGCCGGTAGGTATCCCAGTCGCCACCAATATCGCCCGACCAGTTGATAACGCCGTAACGTTGCTGACCCGAAAAAGCAGAACGGGTCAAGATACACACACGCTTCTCGTTTGATGTTTCGCGCTGGCCTTCGTACACGGCTTTGCTCACCATGAGTGGATAGGTTAAGCGGTAGAAATCGCCAGGTCCTGCATGCGTACGCGTTCCTGTTAAAGCATCGTTTTCGGGTTCAACGGCATCCATCCACCACGAATCAACTCCATAATCGAACATGTTCTCCTTCAAGGTAGTCCAGTATTCCTTACGGGTTTCAGGATTGAAGTAATCGAGCCATTTGGTATCGCCTACAAAGCGGTTTTTGGCTACGTATTGCTTGCCAATTTCCGAATTCTTGTCGGGATTGCTCCAAATGGAGATGTTGAAATGTGCATTCAAATCGTGTAGTTCTTTGATGAACCCAGCTGGATTGGGGTAATTCTTTTCGTCGAATTGCGGAACGCCCCAGCCACGACTGCCCCAGTATTGCCAGTCCTGAACAATCACATCGACAGGCAATTGTCGTTTGCGGAATTCCTTCACTGTTTCAACCAAATGTTTTCCTGAGGTATAGCGTTCGCGACATTGCCAAAACCCGTAGGCCCATTTCGGGAACATGGGGGCATTCCCGCTTAAATTGCGGTACGAGGCAATCACTTTTTCGGCAGAACCTGAAAACACCACATAATCGAGCATTTGGGTGTGAGGCGACCGGAAGGTGGTGATATTCTCTTTCAATTTCCACGACAGCTTTGGTTGGTTGTCGGACTTGCAGACCAATTGAACTTCGTGTTCACCTGCTTTTAAGTGAACTAATGTTCCTGCCGTTGGCGGCAACCACATGTTGCTTTGATCCAAAACGGGCTTTCCATCGATAACCACATAATGACGATTGCCCATGGCTCCTAAATCAAGGAAAATAGAATAGTCACCATCTTTATAAACCTTGAATTTGCCTGTGTACAACGACTGGTTTTGCGAAACTTTTTGCGTTCCGGCAGTGGTGGTTACCTCTACCAATTTTTCACTTTCGGCAGGTTTTGCCTGCTTTACAAGCGACACAAAATTGTCGGTTGGGTTAAAATCGGTCAAGCCGTACTGATGCCACAACAAACCGTACCCTTTGCTTGAATAGATAAATGGAATGGCTATTTGGCTGTTGACTTGTGTTAAACGACGGGCAATTCCTTTTAGGTTGAAATTTCCATCTTGAAACTGACCCAACCCAAAAATAGATTCATCTTCAGGCGAATCGAACGTTTGTTCTACAAAGAAACAAGGTTCATTCAAAACCGTTGCAGGTTTCAAAACACGCGAATCGGCCTTTTCGCCTAAAAGAAGTTTTCCTTCCGCATTGAAATAGTTTAACCGCCCCGTATTTTTATCTACCTCAACAACAAGGTCTTTCAATGTAACTTTGATCGACTTTTTCGATTCATTCACCTTGAACTCGGGCATTGAAGTTTTTCCTTCAAACACCAATTCGGGAAGGGATTTGTCTTCAACAAGATAGAATTGCACCCGAACAGAGTTGTCGGAAAGCGGATAAATGGCTAAGGTTCCCTTTTTTGTTTTATAAAGTACCCGATTGCTCTCTTTTACAAAGTTATCAGCAGCCTGTAGCTGCAAGCTCAGTATAAGAGCAACGAAGACCATTTTCAGTATTTTCATTGTATTTCTATTAGTTAGAGTTTCATCTCAGTTATTTCTTCACGCTGTCTCGATAAACCAAAAGGAACAATGGTGAAGCTGTAATCCAATCCTTCGGCACTCAGCCTTAGCCCCATTCAATGAAGCAAACCTCCCTGAAGCTTCAGGACTACCTTTCATTGCCAGTTCTTTACTTTCGTAACTCATGAATGAAGCTCGCGGCCATTCCTTGTTTATTCCCTGATTGGAAGGGTCTTCCAACCCGGGGTAAAGAGGGTTGTCCTGAGCCTGAATAGTCAGGCCCAGGAATTCTCCCCAAATTGCAAATTGTAATCTATGAATCAATATTTTATCAAAATTCATAGTTGTCAGTTATTGTATTTCAGTTATTGAGTTTCTTATCAATTTCTACTTGAGTCCACTATTTTGAATCCTGAAATAATCAAACGATACATCGAATGGAGTTGCAGGTTTTGTAGTGTCGGAATTAAACCAATACGTGCTGGTCATGCTCTGGGTAATAATACCATCGCAAGCAATCAACCCGGCTTTGATGTCCTTCAGCGCAATGTCAGAAGCACCCAGTTTTTCGAAGTTTTGGCCATCGGTTGAGTAAAATGCGGTATAAGTACTACCGGCTTTTACCAAGCGCAACAGCAAGTTTTTGTTGCCAATCACTTCTTCTTTAAGGTTGACTGACGCGATTGATTTTGCAATGCCGTTTTCTTCAAGCAAAAGGTCAACAGTACCCGGCTGAACACCACGCTGTCTCGAAGTTTTGATCACCGCACGGAACATCAGTTTCACGAAATTATTATCGTCCTGATAAGCAACGATTCCCGCATTTTCCGGCTGCGAAGGAGCTCTTGAGCAAACCAATTTCACATCAACTGTCCAATCGTTGTTTGCGCTTTGTAACAGCAAGTTACTAGCATTATTGCTTCCTTCGGAGATGTCGCCTTTTTCAGTAGTTATAGTAAGGGCACCTTGTGGCGAAGTGAGTTTGTAGTTGGCTTTGTTCTCGCGAACCCATTCCCACTGTTTTCCTAACTGTCCGTTGTCGAACTCGTCGCTTACCGAAGCCACATCAAAATTGATATAGTAAGTATTCTTCTCAAAGGTATTGTTATCGATGTAAGTTACGATAGCCGTTCCAGGAATTTTCTTCGCTTGTTCGATGTTAACAGCAATATCGCTGCTCAATGCTTTGGCCTCAACCACAGGTAATTTTGAGCCAGTTTTCAACAAAAAGCTGTATGCCTTTGCACTTGGGTTAAACCCATTGATAGGCTTTCCGTTCACTTTAATGCTGGCCGGTGTAAGATCGGGCATTACTTTTATAGAATAGCTATCGGAAGCCGTTGTTCCATTGTAGCTTACCTCTGCAAAAATGGTAGCCACACCCGGACGGAGCGCAGTAACTTTTCCAGCAGCATCCACACTAGCTACTAGTGGGTTATTGCTTTTGTAAGTAACTTTTCCTTTAGCTAAATCGATGAAGCTATCGTCGGTAAGACTTGCAGTTACCTGAGTTAATGTAATATTGCCCGTACGAAGTACAATTTGATCAGATTGGGCTACAACAGTTTTCAACCCAAGATTAATCTGTCCACTCATTACGGCTTCAACCTGTCCTTTAATGTCGCGTGATGAAGCACCGATTTCAAAGATGTATTTTCCTTGATCGAAAGTAATCCGGTCATTTTTGTCGTCCCAGAACCAAAGGTCGGTACAATCCACTTCAATATTAACTGTTTTGGTTTGTCCTGCAGGAATGGTCACCCGTTGGAAACCTTTCAACCGTTTGATAGGACGTTGCAGTGAAGCCGCACTTTCGGGCGTTTTCACATAAATCTGAACTACTTCATCGCCATCTACATCGCCTGTATTTTTCACGTCAACGCTAACAGTTACTTTGTCGTTGGGCGAAATTTTGCTTTTGCTGATACTGAAATTGCTGTATTCGAAAGTGGTATATGACAAACCGAAACCGAATTCATACGAAACATCTTTGTTGAAATACCAATATGTGCGACCGTTTTTGCCATCGGCAGCACGCAAGGTGTAGTCATTGAAATCGGGAAGGTCTTTCACGGATTTGTACCAGGTTACGCTGGTTTTTCCACCAGGATTCACTTCTCCAAAAAGCACTTTAGCCATTGCAGCACCCTGTGCCTGACCATTGTAGCCGGTGTAGATAATACCAGGAATATTTACATTATTCTTTATGTCTTCGACTTCGACCATACCCATGGCTTGAATAACCACAATGGTATTGGGGTTTACAGCAGCAATTGATTTAATCAAACTCATTTGATTACCAGGCAGACTCAGTGTAAAACGGTCAGACTCTTCCCTACCGGTTGATTGATCAGTTCCTACAAAAATCAAAGCTACATCGGCCGAAGCAGCCATGTCCAATGTTGCCTGATCTGTCGATTCGGGCTGCGGCTCACGGAACACAAAGTACAGATTTTGCGGACCAGCAATTCCAAGGGTATTTACTTTGGCAGGAATGGTTACCCTGTTGCCCATGAAACCGCCTTGTCCCTTGCTTTCAACTTTTTGCGATGCAATAATATTCCCGGTTGATGAACCCACGCGTACTTCAATGGAACCGCCACTCAACGATACGTTAATGTTGAAGATGATAGAATCGAGATTCGAAATATCGATATTGTGATAAGCAGTCCAGTCGCCATCTTTAATCCCGCGTAACGAGACATTGCCATACCGTTCGGTTGCAATCAAACCACTTGCAGATTCGTCGAACTTAGCCGCATTATACTGTTTTGTTTCTCCCTTATTATCTTTGGTTGTAAAGCCGGTCAATGCATAGAAATCGCTATTGCGTGCAGTATTTCCAGCTTCGGCAAACAACACCTCAATATTCATATTTTTGTTCTGGACATAGTCTTTAATTGCCTGTAAAGGAGTGCTTCTGTAGCGATCTTCAATCGGCCCAGAGTAGTCGCCCAATTCAACTTTATTGGCTTGAGTTCCTAAAACTGCAATTTTTTTAATAGAGTTTGCCTGCAGCGGTAAGGCTTTCACGCCTGATGCAAGTTTTTCGTTTTTCAGCAATACCGGTGTTTTGGTGGCAATTTCCAGTGCCAAATCATTATGCGAGGGATCATTGATAATTGCAGGTTTTGTGCCTGCAAAAGGCACCATTGGATCAGGATCGAACTCGCCTAAACGCATACGAATTGAAAACATATTGATCAACGCACGGTCGATGTCAGTTTCAGTAATTAATCCCTGTTGAAGGGCTTTAATTGTGTTTGCCTGATATTCTCCACCACAATCAGAATCGACACCCGTCTTCAATCCCAGTGCTGTTGCCACTGCTCCATCTTTTGCATATTTATGTCCCTGAATCATGTCTGAAATAGCACCACAGTCGCCAGTAACATAACCTTTCATCCCGTATGTACGGCGCGCAATAGTATCGACCAAGTATTTGCTTGCCGAAATCGGAGTTCCGTTCACAGCGTTATAAGCTGTCATAATCGAAGGCAGATTGTCACGTTCAATAAGCGCTTTGTATGGACGGAGATAAAATTCGCGCATATCGCGGTTGTCCATGTTAGAGCTGCCCGTGTGACGGTTGAATTCGGTATTGTTGGCAATAAAGTGTTTTCCACAAGGAACACTTTTGAGGTATTTGGGATCGTCGCCCATCATACCACGTACAAAGCCACTTGAAATCTTCGATACCAGAAATGGATCTTCAGCAAAAGTTTCAGCTGTACGTCCCCAACGTGGATCCCTGGTTGGTTCAACTACCGGAGACCAGTACGTTAAGGTAAAAATAAGATCATGATTAAATCCACGAGCTTCGTCGGAAATGATCGTTGCTTCCCTTTTAATTAAATCAGGTTCCCAAGTGCAACCAACGGCATTACTGTTTGAGAACGAAGTAGCGGTCATCCCGCTGTTGTTGTTGCGTCCCATAACCCCATGCAGAGCCTCGCCCCACACATCATATTTGTTGATACCCAAACGGGGAACTGGCGACATGGTGTTTCCCAGTAAACTCTGTTTTTCTTCTAACGTCATACGCGAAACCAAGTCGGTTGCACGTTCTTCAAACGAATACGAGGTATTCAGGTAAATAGGTTGCTTTGCATTTCGGGGGTTTGGCAAAAATGCCATCAAGCCTATTGCAAAAAGAATCGACAAAACGACTCCCAAAAATTTGATTTTCATAATGTTACTTTAATAGTTAGTTTATACACAATAATTATTTTCATAGATTTCGAATACTTAATAAACTCCTGACTATTGCTTAGAAACCTGTATTTTCATAGTCAGAGATTTGCTTTCGTTCTTAATTTTCACCAAATATATTCCGTCAGGTAAATTGACAGGCAATTGATGTTCATTCGTTAGTGGAACAGCTTTTTCTAAAACCGATCTTCCCATAACATCCCGTAATTCAATGTGATTAAAGTCAAAATCAGTCGATCGTATTATTATCTCATCGGAAGCCGGGTTGGGATAAATCCGAAGCTCTCCTGACGAAAAGTTGTTAATACCCACCGATTCCTTATAAATATCAAAATAGTTAATATTAAAGCCTCCGATCGTGGCTACAAATTTTAAATAATGTTTTCCTTTAGGGATAACAATATCTTTTTCAACCGACCTCCAATTCTGCCAGCCAGATGTAGACGGTACATTTACAAAACCTGCCCTTACATTGTCGATGAAATAATCAAGACGCTTACCGGCAGATTCAGCAGCCAGACGGAATGATATTTTGAAAGCTGTTTCTTCGGATGAGTTGTCTATTGCATACTCAAGCCAATCTGCATCTTCGATCCAGCCAACATTTTGGCCGCCCCCAGTATCATAGGCTGTTTCTAAATCGGTTCCGAATTGAAGGGCATAATTTTCAGCTTCTACTTTTCCCGGAACTTCATGCCACACCGGCATAGTCAATGGGTTAGAAATTAAAAAATCAGAGAAACCCACCAATTCACCCCTGTCAGCAGAGACTATCGTTCCGGGCGAATAGGAAACGGTTATTGTATCCCCAAAATGAGCATTATTTTTCAGAACAAGCCGAACCTGATTATTCGACGCGAAAGCTTCTTTGACAGGGACAGGTACCCCGTTGGCAAGAATTGAAAGCTGGCTAATCTGATCCTCTTTATATTTTATTGCTTTTGAAAATTCCAAAACTATGGCAACAGAACTTGTTTCCAATGTACCTGAAACGATTTGCATTGGCAACCCTTTTGAAGTATTATTAATCTGAACATCAGTAAAATTGCGAACAAGACCGCTATCGGCAGCCATCAAATTAGCTCCCGTATAAGACAAAAAGAGCTCATAATCGGCATAAACCTTTTGCCCAAGCGAAAAAACCAGCATCGAGGAATCGTTGTTAAGGTATGTGCATTGCTCAAGCGAAACGTGAAATACACTGTCATACTCAACGCTCATCCTGAAAGAATCCAGTACATTGGGAAGCAACATTTTCTTATTAAACCCGGCTATAAGAGAGTCCCCATTTTCGGAAACCGACCATTTAATTATGCGAGGAGGTGCCCCATAAAGCAAATTATCGACAAATTTGTCGTTGAATTCTTCCAACTGTTTTTCATAAACCGATAAAACGTTGCCTGATTGGTAAGATATTGAAATCTCGCTATCTGCAGAAATACTGTCAGTTAAATTTATTGCAAGATGCAACGAATCAGTCAAAACAACATCCTCAATTTCAACCAGTTCATTATTAACTTTAATACTAAAGCCGCTAAAAGAATCGGCATCTATAATCGGCAGTGAAAAATTTGCTACAATTTGTTTTGGATTTTCGTTATACAAGGCTACTGTTTTCAGCTTAGGTACCCCAAAGCCTAACGAGTAATTTTTACAGAAATTCCATATTTCCTGACTTGTATTTACCCCATTAGCATCGATAGAATGCCAATGTCCTACCCCTTTCAAACTCAACAAAACAATGCTAACAGAATCGGTTCCGGGGCCCCAGGTATATAACGTAGCATTTGAGGAAGCCTTCCCTGCCGGATAAGGTTTAATAATCTCAGCCGTTTGGGGGCATTTGTTCCGTTTAATCCAGGCATCCATACAACGTTGAACACCACTGTATGCCACAACATCGTCGCTAGTTCCATGGGTATGAATAATTGGGATAGGACGCGAGCTGTTGGTATTGGGTCCCCCCATGAGATAACCACTAACCGGGGCAAAAGCTGCAATTTTATCAGCAATTTTAGTTGCCGCATGATATGTCATCATCCCCCCCATCGAAAATCCGGAAAGGTAAACCCGGTTCCGGTCAATATCGTACCGTTTACTCATTTCGTCAATAATGGCCAGAATGAAATCGATATCACGATTCCCTGAAATATCCCACGAGTTATTGATTCCTGCCGGATAAACAACAACAAAATTATTTGCTTTAGCCACTTCTTCCCATTTTGCCTGATTCTTCTGATAGTTAATATCCTGATTCATGCCGTGCATTGAAATAAGCAGTGGTCTTCCTTGCTCAATGGCAGGAGGAGCATATACAAGCATCTGCCGGGTAGTGGTACCAACCTGTATCGGTTCAATTTGAGCATTTGCCTTTGTATTGAAAATCAATGCACTTAAAAAAAACAGTAGAAATTTTAAAACAACTTTTTTATTCATCATAACTTTTGGTTTGGTATTAGGTAATAAATTGTTCTTTTATTGATTTTTATAAATTTTTTCAGCGCGAATCGTTCCGTCAGAAAAAACTATCCTACGGATGAACAAGCCCCTCATTCCATCTACATTTTTCAAATGCTGTCCAGAAAGAGTAAAATAATTTACATTCAGCACCTTAGACTCCGCTAATTGAAGAATATCGGCTGCAGTAGGCGGTACCACTTTGCCTGAAAGTGCAATAGTTTTGCTTTTTGCTCCCGACGACATCAAGGTCAGGTTTCCAGCATACGAGTTAGATGCCAATCCCGATTTCAGGCGAACGAAAAGCATCGTTTCATTAACTACCCCTGTGATGGGTTCAATGGTTAGGCCAGATGAAAAACCACTGAGCGTATCAATAGAAACTTCAAACGACGAAGGGGAAGTTACTTTTATCGGACCGGTAAGAAAACCACCAGAGAGCACAAATGACTGACTCGGAGACGGACCTGCATCTTTTTTTGCAGTAAAATTGGTCAGCGTTGTAACCCTTTCACCAGAGGCATTTTCAGCATAAATGATTGGCAAAGCATATTCGTCTGAATTAGAAAGAAATACAGTATCGATCACAAAGGGGTTACTGCCACTTGACCAGAAACCAGCGATATAAATATGTTCAGGGTTGAGGTATGTTCCATCATTTTTTAAGGCATCATTTAATACCACCACCAACTGCCGATTATTTCCGAAAGAAAACGATGCGGGAGATCCCCAATAGTTAGGCGCATCAAAAATTCTGAAATCGGCACCGGCTGTATTAGCACCTCCCAAACGCACAACTATATATTTGTAATCTGACAAATTCATCCCGCTATACTCCCAGCCCCCAAAGCCCCATGGGCCAGTTTTGAGCGTTTTTGTACTTTCATCGAACGTCCCGTCTTCCCAAATGCTGGGGTTAAATAATTCGCTGGTTAAAGGAAAAGTAGATGAACTAACATGCAAGGTAAGCTGTCTTGTGTTTTGATTTCTATCGGTATAAGACACATTAGCTGTTGCCGTTCCATCCGAAAGTGCGAATATTCTTCCCCTAACCACCTGAATAACATCTGAATTATCTACAGTAATATTGGCAATTGAACTAATATTTTCGATATGGCCATCAGCGAACCGGGCATTAATTTTAAGCCCTTTTGAGCTTTGCGTAAGCACAGAAATATTCTCTCCTCCCTCTACAATTAATTCCTCAAGTGTGAGATAATCAGCCGATGCTCCATTCAATCCATACTCATTGGCATACTCATTAAACCACTGATAAACAGGCTTAGGACAAGCTTCTGGGTCATTAAGAAAATCTATCACATCGATGGTGGCATCAGGGTTTCCGTATTCGGCAAGTAATTCAGGGCCAGTAAAAATCATCCAGCTTACGTTTCCGCAATCGTCGGTAATTTTCTTGAAATTGGCACCAAAGCCATCCCCTCCGGCAGTTCCGGTAATGTCATTTCCCCAAGATTTATCATGTCTCTTGGGTGCCCAGTCCATTTCAGTAACCATAACTGGCGCAAAATCGGCCACGGGTTGAACCTGCGCATCCCATCCACGCTGAAAAGGTTCGTACCCTTTGCCACTGTTGAACCAGCCCGGATAAACGTGGACGGCATACCCAATATTTTCACCTTCAATAGGATTGGTAGCAAACCCAGCATATTGCGATTGGTACCCAAGCCCCGGAACCCAAAGAATATTGTCGGCAGTAGCTCTAATCGTGTTTACCACTGATTGAAAATATATCTTCAAATTGTCAAAATGGCCTTGGGTTCCAGAGCCGTATGTTCCGTCTGTACCAAGAATATTGATGGGTTCATTGGCCAATTCAAACATAATATTTGAATTATTCATTATATTAGGGTGCTTTGCCACGATTCCCCATACTTTATTTAAGTATTGATAATAATCGTCGCCCACCTTGATCGAATCGGGACTTACGCCCGGAGGACGCATCACCACATACAAGCCTTTCGATATGGCATAATCTGCCATGGGTACAAACACTTCGTCAAGGTACTTTCTAAATCTGGCTTCATTAAAACAATTGTGCGCTTCGTGATATTCGGGTGTGCAACCAGGAGTATTGCTCCAATAAGGATCCATATGTAGACGGATGAAGTTCATTTTCCAACCAGCATCAAGAATCCTGTCAATAAGTCCTTGATTATATGCCAAACAACCTTGAACATCGTAATTGT
>Ga0123334_1001781_pt1 | contig 26093 bp, 25 predicted proteins | sample BiotimSIPDNA_FD_89706 | JGI IMG/M metagenome (GOLD analysis project Ga0123334, IMG submission 89706) | Anaerobic biogas reactor microbial communites from Washington, USA - Biogas_R1 time_0 SIP DNA | ecosystem: Engineered > Bioreactor > Anaerobic > Unclassified | place: Washington, USA... | reverse complement strand
GAGATGCCACTGATGATCGTCAGCCTTCCTATCCGGTGACCAGGTTTGGGGCGGATCGAATAGGTCAGTTTGCTTGAAAGTGAGTTTCCGTGGCAGCAGGAAATCGGCGGTCATTGTCGCCTTGGGTCTTTGTATGGTCACGACACCTTTCTCTTGGTCGACCTCCATCTTATCCTTGGCGTGAAGCCAGTATTCGAAGCATTTTGGTTGCTTGGTTCTCAAAGTATCCTTGATAACGATCAACCCTGGCCTGACATGGACGATTTCCCTTAAAGCCAGTTCAAGTTTGCCGCCGTAGGCCGCTGTCGCGTCTCCCGCGAAGCTATCAAAATCGTCATTGTGGAAGAAGCGTGTGATTTTGCCTTGCGCCCTCCAGCCTCGGCCTTGCCCTACTCCGCCATCAAACGTAATTCCGCATTTTGCCTTTGTTGACCTGGTCCACTTGTCATGGTGCGGCGATCCGTAGTAGTTGTAGTGACCTGTCGGTATGGCGAGAGGTTCGCCGAAGGCTTCGATTGCGAACGTATTCTGGTCGTTATGCCCGTGCGAGACTGCGCCGTAGGGCGACGATCGGAAGCTTAGGGCGATGTCGTTGGATCTATCAGCCAGGTCAGTGTGGGAGCAGACGAGTCCGACTGAGGGGAAATACTTGGTTTGCGGGATGTCTCGCGGCGGTTTCGGCTTGACTTCCTTTCCCGAGAGCACGACGGCCAAAATGGAATAGGCATTGGAGCTTCCCTTGACATTGTATTGATCAGCATACCAACTCAGGTATGGATTATCATGGAGGACACCAAAATAGTATTCCAGCCAAGGGGATGTCATTGCTCCAGCTTGAAAACCATCGCCAAAGGGGGAAATGACGGATCTTGGCGGACATTGGTACAGGATGTAGTATCCCGTATTGGCGAAGAACGGCTTCCTCGAGATGTCGATCCCCGTCGCCTCCCGCAAAGCCAGCACGAAATGGAGCGCGAAATCCATATACGCACTCCAGTAGTGCGGTCCCTCGTTCCAGCCGCCGTCTTCGCCGCCCCATGCGGGATAGACTCCCCAATAAATCCTGACGATGTACTGCAGCCATTCCTTCGCTTCGTCGGGGACTTCATGGTAAAGGGCTATCGCCGCCTCGCCAAGGAAACCGATTTGACGTCCCGCATGGCTCTCGTACGGATTGTTGTCAAAAGGCTTGCGCCGTAGCATCCTGTAAATGTCACGTGCCCGTTCCGTCATCGACGCCTCGACCTTGGCGCGTTCCTCTGGAGTGTAGAGCTCGTATGTCCAATCGTAGGCACGGCATCCCCGCATCATGACCCACATGGCTGGCTCGTCGTTGTGGAACGTGTTTGTCGACCCCTTTGGATCCCATCCGAAGAAATGCAGGACCCTGCGTTTTGCCTCCGCCCCTGCCACGGGATCGCCAGTGAGCAGGTATGCCTGCGCCGCCTGCTGCATCTTGTCCATTGGCGGACGAGTAGCGCGGAAGATGGTGGTATAGGCCTGACTGCGCAAATCGCGGTCGGCCGGCAAAAAATCAGGTTCTGCGACCAGCTCCTCGCCGGCGTATTTTTGCACACGGGCGACCAGCGACTCCGCCGATGCCTTCAGGTTGCCGTTCAGCGCCCTCTCGCGCAACTTCGGAAGCCCCTCATGGGTGACGAACAACCTGGGACGGGCGGCTGAAACTTGAAACTTGTCCGCCTTCGGGAATGGCCAGACCTTCGCGTCGGCGGGAACCGTGAACGTCCTGGTCTTGCTCCACAGGCAACCAAGCGAGTCAACCTCAACTCCATATCGCCAATGCCACTCCCCTGCCTCCAACGGTTCGTCCGGCACCTCGACCAGCCAGGGATAATCAACACGCTCGATCAAGCTTGAATCGGAAAAATCTGCTTTTCGGCAGATTTGAAGACGATAGGCTTGCGTTCCTGCAATCGGCAACCAGCGAAACGGAGGCGGGTTCATCGACACGACCTCGCCATGCTCTGGCGAATAGGGAAGATTGGTTCCAAATACGGGTTCCCTGTCGATGCCGTACACATTCTTGATTCGTTCCGGGTTGTTTCCCAGATCTTCCTTGCCAATCGCCTTTACGCTGACGTCGTCCCAATGTGTTTCGCCTGGAGTCAACCAATGGAACACCTGCAATTCCACGCGAACCGCACCTGCAGGAGCCATAAACAGTTCATCCTTGATTTCGCGCCAAGCCGGCGAAACAGGATAGAATTTCTGTGTCAACGCAATTTCCCCGTTGGCTGAATTGAACCAATGAACCCTGAGGCTCGCACCCTTGTAGCGTTCATTCTTCACTTCGGGACTCGTCCGATACCAGCCACCGACTTCAACCGCAATGGCACCTTCCGGCAACAGCTTCCGTTGTATCCATGCGCTGCGCTCGGTGTCCTTGTCCGAACGGCAAATCGCAAAGCGATTCCCAGTATGGCCGCCGCCCTCGCCTATCAAGGTCTTCCCGCCAGTCCTAAAATCAGACTTGTTCCATTCCGAAAAACGCCCTCCTTCGACGTCCTCAAAACTGCGGTTCGACAACAGCTCGCCGAAGGATGCCAACGACAAAGCCAAGACAAATACCGAGAATCTCATCCGTTACCTCCTGGATTCAAGTTCAACTTTCCCAAAAATCCTTATCGCACACAAGCATGTAAAAACTCAGACGCACCGGCAAAGGCAGGTCGCCAACGCAAAACAGCAACCTGGACTGATCATAATTCACAGTGTACTCGTCTTTCATCGCGACATGTCCAATGTGACTTCACCAAACCCCGTCAACGATTTGCCCGCAATGCGGACACTTGCCGCCATCGCCCAACTCATACGAAGCCAGGGAAAATCCGCTGCGACTGATGGCCACGGCACCGCAACCAGGACAAAGCGTGTCCTCGCAACGAGTCAACCCGCCGAAATTCCCCGTGTAGACGTACCGCAATCCAGCAGCCCTTCCAGCGTCAACCGCAGCAAGCAATCGCTCCGCAGGCGTCCTGCCAACATCGTTACGATGGCGGTAATCACGATGGTATGCAGATATATGCCAGGGAATCGACGTCGAAACCCCAGCGATGAATTCCGCTATCTGCGCCAACTCGGCATCGCTGTCGTTGAACCCGGGAACCACCAGCGTCGTCAACTCGACCCACTTGCCTGCCGACGCCATCGCCCTAATCGTGTCTTGCACCACGCCGAGCCGTCCACCAAGCCACTTGTATCCGTTCTCCGTGAAGCATTTAAGATCGATGTTTGCGGCGTCAACCACAGGAAGCAGCAGCTCTAATGCCTCTTGAGACGCAAATCCATTGGTGACCAAGACTCCTGGCTGATCCGCCTCTTGCCCAAGTCCCAGGACTTCGTGCACCCATTCCGCACTGACGATTGGCTCGTTGTACGTCGCCGCCAATCCGTAAGCTCCTCGAGAAGAAGCCAGGTTGACCAGCTCCTCTGCCGTTACATTGTGTTCCTTTCCCCCCGCAGCCTCATCTTTCCCCACCTGCGAAATCTGCCAGTTTTGGCAAAAATCGCAGGAGAAGTTGCATCCCAATCCCCCGAAGCTCAGGACCTTACGCCCAGGATAGAAGTGGAACAACGGCTTTTTCTCGTAGGGGTCAAGCGCCAAGGACGAAACACTTTCCCATGGAACAAGGAATTCACCCCCCACAACCTTACGGACACCGCATCGCCCACTCTCGCCCTCACCAAGCGCGCACCGATGCCCGCAAGCTAGGCAAATGATTCGATCACCAGCTTTTCGACTCAATGACATCGATACACCTCCTGCCTAAAGCAACCTGGTTATTTCACAAAAAACGGATTCGTCCACGCAAACCGCCCATTGCGATCCCTAACCTGAAGACGGAACCAGCTGTTCGGACGATTCCGATTCAGCGCAAACCGACAGCTGGTCACCTCCTGGATCCCGGATGCCGGCCCATTGATGTTTTCAACCATGCCCAAATGACCGGAACTCAAGTTGGACAAGCCAATCACCTCGATGCAAGGCGTGAACTCAGCCTCGAAAACCCCGTCCTCGTAGCTCAAACGTGTAAACTTCGGACCCTGGGTCGCGTAGAAATCCCCGTCCTTGATCGCCTGGATCACTGCTTTCTGACTTAATGGTTCATTCGTCATCACCATAGTCCATCCCATGAACAAATCGCGGCTCCCATGGGTATCGTCAACCGCAACCGCCGGATGCAAAATCCCTGCGTCGTTCAACTCGTCCCACACTTGCATGTTGTAAGCGCGTCCGATGTAGCGCGTTGACGTATTGAACACCTCAATTCCCGCAAGGCCTTTCAATGTCGCGATCTCGGCGGACGTGAATCCGCACCAGTACGGATGGGCGCAAATCATCACGCCGCCCAATGCATTGACGGCGTCGATGCAGGCCTGGTCGTCACCCCGGGGTTCCGTAAAATCCTCGGGAAGACCCAAGCCAACAAAATGCCATGTGATGCCGCGCGGTCCCTGGGGATGGATCTCCATGCCGGAGATCAACGTCATGCCGCGGTCGTCAAGATCGGAAACGCGATTCGACTTCCGATGATCCGTAAACGCAAAGACATCATATCCTTCGGCCGAGTACTTCTCAATGATCTCGTCCGCAGTAAACTGACCATCTGAAGTCTTGCAGTGGGTGTGCAAGGAACTCCTGTACGAACACAATTCGCGACCATAGTACGAAATCTTTTCCATTGAAGCTTCCTTGTTACTTTAGCAACCAACCTATGCCGAATGAAATCAACGCCACAACCGTCGAAATGGCGCCCATTTCCAAAAAGCCGCGCTTGAACGATGTGCCACGGGCAACGCTCAAGTAGAAATTGAAAAACGCAATGATTCCCAAGGCGATCGCAATCATCGTGCCAAGCGCAGCGAAGACGTTCGGAATCAAAAAGTACGGCGCAATCAGCAAGAGCACCGTTATCACATAGGCAGCCCCCGTGTAGGCCGAAGTCTTCAAGGCACCACGACTCTCCGCAGCATCGACCTTGCCCGATTGAGCGTCCGCACGGGCGGACAAAAATGCCGAAGCCGTCATGGACATCGCTGCAGCCAACCCCGTGATCAGCCCCATCCTTGCGATCTTATGCGAATCGTTGATCGCCAACGTAAAGCCGGCCAACGCGCCCGTCAGCTCGACCAGCGCGTCGTTCAAGCCCAAAACGATCGCGCCCATGTTGTTGAGCCACTCATCGTCAAGCATGTCAATCAATTCTGCTTCGAGATGTTCCTCGTCCTCCGGAAGCGCCGCCAACTCGGGATGGGTCTCAAGCAATGCCTTGTACTCATCCCCTTTGATCTTCTGGAAACTCTCCATGTACTTCAACGCAAATGTCGACCCGAACAACCGAGCCATCCACACAATCCTGCTTGCGCGATCGTGATCCACCACGCCCTTCTCGCCTATGACCGACTCCAGGACGGCTGCGTGTTCGCGCTCAAAGCGAGCAATCCGCTCCAAGACTCTCCGATTCCCCTCGTCCTTCTCCAACAATGCCAAGCGACTGTAGACCTCGGCCTCAGTCAATTCAATCTCCAATTGGGCACGTAATATTTCCACAATCAAATATCCTTATTCAAAAATGCCAAAAAAAACATCTTCAAACTATATTGCAACAACGTATGAAAATCCACAGACCCCACGATTTTAAAGCTACTGCACACCCTGCCAAGAATCGGTTCCCCTCTGCCGGGCGACGTCAGAGTCCGCCCTTGAAAGACATGGCAACAAGGCAACGCCATTCATCGCGTTCCCCCACCCCAATTGCCCGCCGCAACAAAAATATAGTTTCCCCAGTTCAAGTATCAGGGGGCATGTCACATGCCATTTGAGTACGAAAGTGTGAAAAAATTCTCCATGTTCTCCTCTCTCGTCTTCAAGGGAAAATCGCAATTCCTCCATTGTCCCAACTTGAAAAAAATTATTTTCAGACGATTGTAGTAAGCATGGTTAAAATGTTGGTTTCCTCGTGGCTAGACAAGTATGGAATACCTGGTGTTGGATTTTGAGACGACAGGCGCCTTTCGCGGCAATAGGAACCTGCCCTGGCAAATCGCCGCCGTCCTGATGGCGGACAGGAAGGTCGTGCCGGAACATAGCTTCTCGCTTTTGCTCAACATCCCGCACCACCACGAGTTCAACCCTTACTCACCAGGACGTTGGGCCTCAATCCGAACGCAATTGGACGAAGCGCCCACGTTGCTGCAACTTTGGCCGCAATTGAAACCTTGGCTTGACAACCGAGCGCTCGTCGCACACAACGTCCCCACAGAACGAACCCTTCTCGCAAAAGCCTTTCCAATGCATACCTTCCAGCCTTGGATCGATACGCTCGTTATCACAAGGAAGGCATACCCGAAACTCATTAGCTACAAACTCGAAGATATCGTCCCGACACTTGGACTAACAGATAAGATCCAGGCTGCCTGCCCGGACCGGGAGCCGCATGACGCGCTCTACGATGCATTCGCGGCAGCCTTCCTCCTCGAACACATCCTCAACCTCCCTGGCTGGGACAAGCTTTCAGACCAAGACCTCATTCTCAACACGTAGCCAAATCGGAGAAAAAAATGCTTTACAAAGAAATCGGCAATACCGGTGTCAATGCGTCAATCCTGGGCTTCGGCTGCATGCGATTCCCTGTCGTCGATGGCAACTACGGAAACATTGACAAGGACAAGACATTCGAAATGATCGACGCCGCGATCAAGGGCGGAGTCAACTACTTCGACACAGCATACACCTACCACGGAGGACAGTCTGAAGTCGTACTCGGCGAAGCGCTCCAGTACAAACGGGAAAACGTCATCATCACAACGAAAATCCTCCCCCATTCACTCAGTTCAAGAGACGATTTGGAGAGAATCCTCGATGAACAGCTGAAACGACTCAGAACAGACCACATCGACTTCCATTTCGTCCATTCCCTCCAGCAAGGCGCCTGGGACAAGGCCAAGGAACTCGGAGTCAGGGAATTCCTCGATGACGCGCTGGCGGATGGGCGAATCAAACACGCCGGATTCTCGTTCCACGACGCCGCACCGGTATTCATCAACATCCTCAACGACTATGACAAGTGGGAACTGGCACAGGTCCAGCACAACTTCCTGGAAGTCGACTACCAGGCGGGACGGGCGGGCATCGCGGAAGCCGCCAAGCGCGGCATCGGGGTCAGCATCATGGAACCGCTCCGTGGCGGCGACCTGGTCAGGCCAATCCCCGCACTCAAGGCAGTCTGGAACCAGAACCCCATCAAGCGCTCGCCAGTCGCATGGGCTTTCCGATTCCTCTGGGGCAACCCGGATATCAGCCTCGTACTGTCGGGAATGTCAACTTTGGACCAGGTCCTGGAAAACATCGAGGCCGCCAGCGACCCAACGATCACCGAACCATTCTCCGAGGCGGAGATCCAAACCTTCAAGGAAGCCCGGGAATTCTTGCTATCCAGGACGAAGGTACCCTGCACAAAATGCCAGTATTGCATGCCATGCCCACACGGAGTCAATATCCCATTCTGCTTTGACAAGTACAACCTGGCCTCCATATTCGAAAACCTCGAAGCGCAAAAGGCACACTACAGCTCCATCAGCGCAAAAGGAGCAGGAGCATCAGCATGCAAAAATTGCGGGAAATGCGTAAAGGCCTGCCCGCAACACATCGACATCCCTGCCCGACTCAAGGAAGTCGCTACACTCTTCGAAAGCTAAACCAACACAAAAAGCACGAAAACCATGAAAGACGATAGCATTCTTCCACCGCCGCCGGCAAAAATCTTCCTCGTGGGAATCGGGGGAATCGGAGTATCCGGCTTGGCGCAACTCCTCGCCAGCAGAGGATATCATGTCGCGGGAAGCGACAGGGGACTCAAGGACCAGGGCAAGGAACAACTCTATGAAGACCTGAAATCACAGGGAGTCATCCTGTACCCGCAGGACGGCTCGGGACCAATCGCCGAAAAGCCAGATGCCATCGTCATCTCGACGGCAGTCGAATCAGACAATCCAGACCTGCTCGCAAACCCAGATATCCCGGTCATCCATCGGGCGGCAGCACTCGCGCAAACGATCGACAAGATCGACGCACCGCAAATCGCCATCGCCGGATCCTGCGGAAAAACATCCGTCACAGGATGGATCGCGCAGGCGCTACAGGCGATCGACTATAACGTCCTGATGATCAATGGAGGCTATGCGCTCGATGATGAAAAGCCAGGATTCCCAGGCAATGCAAAGCTCTGCCAAAATCCAGACTTCATCGTCGTCGAAGTCGATGAATCCGACAAGTCGCTCTCCGCATTCCATCCCGACTACGCCGTGCTTCTCAACGTAGGAAACGACCATTACGGGCAGGACGAACTCTGCCAGGTATTCGCCGACTTCCTCGCACAGGCCTCAAAAGGCATCGCAATCCTGGATTCCCTGAAAGGCTTGGCTGGGATACAGGGAAAAACCATAGTGAAATTCGCCGAACAACCCCAGGAAAATGCTATTGCGCCAAGTAATTTCAGCTCCAGCGCTGACGGCATCCGGTTTGACACCGCCCAATTCGGCACGATTCACTCCTCGCAAACCGGCTTCTACAGCGCCATCAACGCATGCGCAGTGCTGGCGACGCTCAAGCTCGTCGCGCCAAACACACCAAACGACAAGCTTGCCCAAGCGATAGCTGCTTTTTCGGGAATCAGGCAACGCTTTGAAATCATCGGAAAAGCCAGCAATGGCACCGTCGTGGTCAACGACTACGCCCACAACCCTGAAAAGCTCAATGCCGCGATCCAGGCAGCGCAGCTCCGATTCGGCTCGCCGATCGCCGCAATCTTCCAGCCGCATGGCTTCAAGCCATTGGGATTTATGCGCAAAGCACTGGTCGAAGCTCTGAAATCCTGCCTGAGTCCCGATGACCTTCTGGTGATGCTCCCCGTATTCTACGCCGGCGGAACGGCATCATTCTCCCCGACATCGGACCAAGTCGCAGAGGAATTGAAGCAACAGGGCATCAATGCCATCGCCAAAACAAGGGACGAAACCGCAAAACTCTTGAAGCAGCAACCCTTCAACGTCGCCCTGGTCATGGGGGCGCGTGACGCCTCGCTAAGAACCTGGTCGAAAATCCTTGCCGAACAATAACTTACTTCAGCATGTCCAGCAACTCGCGGCGAACACGCTCGTGGACCTGCGGCAAATCCGACTTGTCGTACTTGGACAACACCTCGGATGCCAGGGCACGAGCCTTTTTTTCATTTACCTTCGACGCCTGGAGCAGGATCAGGTAATCCTCCAGGCCACTGCACCACTGGTACCAACGACGGCTGGGAAACATCGTGCCGTCAATCATATAGCTCAAGCCGTAGTTCATACGCCCTTCGAAACGGAACCTCGACACGATCAGCGACCAATAGCAAATTCCGTCCAGCTTCTCCGAAAACGCATACCAGGAAATCATCCTAGCCGGCTTCAACGCCGCCCTTGGCATCGAGTCGCAGTTGTACAGGAAGATCGGCAGCCCCGTTGTCCTCGCATACTTCATCGTAGGCTCGAAGGTCTTCCTTAAGCTCGTGAACGTGTGCATGTGCGGACACCAGTAGTCAATGACTGGACGCATCATCTCCATCAAATCGACGCTGGCATTTGAAGGATCGCTACCCAAGGCGTCCGTAAAAATCATGAGCATCGGGTAACGCTTCTTGATCTCTGCCGCAGCACGATGGAACTGCTCGTGCAACACCTCGTCGTAAATGTGCAACACCCATTGTTCGTACTTGAATCCAGCACGCTCCATTTCGACTACCAGCTGGTCAAGCCATACGGCATCCTCCTCACGCCAATGCTTGAGCCGCAAAAAGTGATTTTCAACGAAGATCAGCTTCACGCGATCACGTACCCCCAACGAATCCATCGTCTTGACCAAATTGTGCAAGTTCTTGAAATCGCCCGGACGATGCAAATCCACGGCGAACGTGTTGATCCGCATATCCAACATCAATTTCATCGTCTCGGGATTCGCCGAATGATTGTACTCAAAGGAAAACACTGGAATAGGCATGTCTTCGGGCAAAGACGCAGGAACAACCGTCAGCTTGCACGGTAGGACACGTTCCTGCAGGGAAATGTCGCAAGGAGTCAACACAATTTCACCTTCGTACTCGCCTGCTTCCAACCCTTCGGTGCTGAACTCAAGCATGAAGCCAGTCGTCGATTCCGACGATGCTTCGACCAATTCCCCCAACCCAAGCGGGCGCGGGCAATCAGGAGCCTGATCAACGTTGTATAGCCGTCTCAGCGTCGCAACCGAGCGAAGCGCTCCACGCACATCAAGGGTAAACGTTTGCTCCCTTCGGCATTCATTCCGCAGCAAAAGCAACTTCTCATCGCGACCGCCGAGGGGCGCTATGCACGCTATCTCGCCAGAACCGCCGCTCGGATACATCCCCGCACGAAATGGCATCAACGCACTAAACGCCTCGAACTTGAGCAAGGTCAACTGCAAACGCTCGCGCCAAGAGTCCAAACCCTTGATCGACACGCCCTCGCTAACAAACGACTCGCAATCAAGACGGGTCAAAGACTCGGTGATTCCACGCAAAAACAGCTGTGGCAACTGCAACTCATTCGCCGGAAGGGGCTCAAAGCTGTCCTCCACGAGCCCCGTAGCTTTCACGCAACGAATCTTCTCGACCTGAAGAATCCCATTCGTCGCCCCATAGTCCAATCCCACCCCAACGGAGATCCAGGCGGTCGGATCCTTGACCTTGTGCACAATCGTCGCCTTCTGACGCCCCGCAAGCTTGATCCGCCGGTTCGTCAACGTTGGACAATAATCCCCGATAGTCGCCTTTTCGGAGATCAGGATCGATGCCATCTCGCCACGGCTCGTCGTCAACCAAGCCTCGACGACGACATAGTCGCCTTCACCAAGCTCGCCGCCCTTGAAGTCCGCAACCAGATAAGCCCAACTTGTGGCTTGGGGAGTGTACATGAATGCACATGGCGAAGCTTCTGTCGCCTCCATGATATGCCCGCGATTGTCTCCGAATATCTTAGGTTTGAACACACTCTCCCCTGGAACATCCAGGCGGCAGACGACTTCGCCAAAAGCCATACTTGCAGCCACCAAGCATACGACTGCCATTATCCCTAATATTCGTCCCCTTGAGTTCATCGTCTGCTCCTTTTTCACCATTGGCGAATACGACTTTAAAACACAATCCAGCTAATACGCGGCTGACAGGACAGGCGAAAGGCAGCCAAAAGAAACCGGAAATGCAAACTAAATTTTTGAACGGTTCCTAATATAACACAACGTTATCGATCGCAACAATCCAGCGAGTCTTCATCCTGGAATAACCTTGAAGGACTTGGGCATCTGACGAGCGATGGTGAAGCGGCGTCACCGCCCATCGTTGTCTTTCCCTTGAAGCAGAATCGCAAAGTTTCAGAATTCCCAAAACCGAGCTTAAAGGGCATGTCACATGCACTTTGAGTACGGAATCGACGATTTTTGCATTGGGAAAACGAGGACGGCATCTGTTGTGATTTCCTCAAGGGAATTGGAAAAAAGGCAATATGAAACTATGCTTTGTCTAGGGCAGATGCCATGCCGGCCACTCCCATACGAACTTGCAGAACAACCACAACCCTATTACCCTATATTTTATTATGTTTCAACGCATTTTATCCATCGCCGCCTTGGCCTTGCTGACCTCGACAGCAATCGCCTTCGATCCCATCGAGCATATCCACACCAAACTGGCTGAGGGGAACAAGAAAGTAGTCGTCCCGAAAGGCACATACACATTGACTCCAAAAGACGTCATCTACCTCAAACTCGACAACGTCGAAGATGTTGAAATCGACCTCTCGGGAGTGGAATTCATCGGCAAAATCAGAACCAAGATGATCCACCTGAACCAATGCAAGCGAGTCACGATCAAGGGGCTGGCCATCGACTATGAAACACTCCCTTTCACACAGGCCGTCATCACCAATATCGACGCAGACAAGAACTGGGACGTCAAGGTGATCGAAGGGTATCCCATGGAGGACATACCCAGCACCGGAGACTGCTGGCCAATCCAGGTTTACCACAAGGATACCCTCGAACTCCACAACCCAATGCGGTTCAGAGACAACATCAATATCGCAAGAACAGGAAAGGATACTTACAGGATAACAGGAGGAATAGACCGACGTGGAAACCTGGGCGACATCGCAGTCTGGAGCGTCAAGGATACCAAGAACAAGACGTCGGCAGGAGCAATCTCGGCCATCGACTGCGAAGCTATCCGATTCGAAGACATCACGATCTACAGCACACCCCACCAGGCGGCCTTCTACGAAAAGTGCGGAAACAAAAATACCTACCTCCGCTGCAAAATCATCAGAAGACCACCGGAAATCGACCTGCAGAAGCGAGGACTCAAGAGGCTGAGAAGCGGAAACCACGACGCTTTCATGCACCGTGGATCAATCGTCGGCCCGCAACTGATCGGATGCGTCGCACAATACCACTCTGACGACTGCGTCAACATCTCTGGAATGTACAGTATCATCACCGAGGCAAAAGGCCGGGAACTCCGCATCCTCGTCAACTGGCTGGGACTCAACTTCTCGCCAGGCGACACGGCACAGGTCATGACCTACGAAGGCGAATGCCCCGACGACGTTACCGTCACGGCCATCGAACCCGATGGCGACGTCACCCCCGAAGACCGAAAGTACCTCGACTCGCTCGGATTCTGGCCCGGCTTGGCTGGATCCTGCAAAAAGGCGTACAAGCTCACCATCGACCGCGACGTGGACTTCTCCAAGGGCAGCGTCATCATCTCCAACAACCATCAGGGCAATGGATTCCTGATCAAGGATTGCGTCTTTGGACGCTCGCGCGCACGCGGGCTGCTCATCAAGGCGTCAAACGGAGTGATCGAGAACAACTTTATTGAAGGCTGCAACAGTTCGGGAATGCAAATCTCCATGGAATACCAATGGATGGAAGGCGGTTGCTCACGAGACCTGCTCATCGCCAACAACAGGCTCAGAGACAACGGAGGAGCGGCGATCACAATCGCAGGCACTTCGGGAAACAAATCGAACCTGCCGCCAAACTCACACCGCAACATCGCGCTGATCAACAACGTCATCTACGAATCCGAGCAGGGAATCGTCGTCTCAGGCTGCAAAGGCCTGACGATAACAGGCAACAAGCTCACTATCTTCAAGTCGGATCCCTGGCGAGGAATCTTCCTTAGAAATACCGAAGACGTAACACAGAGCGACAATGTCGTCAAACTCGGCCAAGAGTAACCCATGACCAGACTTCTCGACAAACTGCCGCAAGCTAAAAAAGGAGAATGACAACATGATTTACGACGACTTCAAAGGAAACGAATGGCTTGATTATCTGGATAATGAATACGACGATCAGTTCTGCCGTTATGTCCTGGCCGACACCCCCGACGACGTCCTCGAGGTGCTGGTTGACCTGGACATTGACAGCCGAAGAAGAGGAGAGCCTTCTTGCAATTTCAGCCGGGTTGCGCCTGAGCGCTACCTGCCGATCCGCGACCGCCTGATTAAGAAGCGCGGCCTGACGAAGAAATGGCTTGGGTACGACGATTGATGCAAAATGCACATGAGATTTTTACGGGATGCATTTAACTTAGTGCGGAATGACCGCCCGAACCCCATATGAACGATTGTCCTGACGAATCAGCGTGATTAGCTGGAATAGAATGTTCTTCATAACCCACTGCGCCATAGGAGCTTAACCATGCTTAAACCCAGCATCAACCTAGGGTGGGGGATCCCCCCAGAAACAGTGCCTCGCAAAGGCACTACAATCATTCGGGTCGGTCGGAAAAAGTGATGGCTTGCCAACGAATTGAGGATTGGCTTTCAAAAATTCTTTCACAAAAAACAAGACATTGGGCAATAGTAGTACGGAGTTCGATCAATGTGGCTTTTCTGCAAATCCGGTTTTTTCTCTGCCGTTCAGCACAATAGTCAGCCTGAACTGATTCATGTCCGCGCCCGTTTCGCCAGCGATCTTGAAAGACTCTGCCAAGCCCACGGCGTGACGACGGCTGTCAAGCATACCCCAGGTCATGACTATGCCTATCGCATGGATTTCCCCCCGTGAAGTCTGGGCAAATATTGTCAAAGCCGAAGCCGAAGCAATCGATTACGACAACTTCAAGGCTGCTGTCCACGACAATAGTGCCCGCGATCATGCCTACATGGGATGTTGGCTTGCCCTGCGCAACGCACAGGAAAAGACGGCGAAGGATGACTTGAACAAGCAAGCCTAAAAAATGGCCACGCTATCCTTCCTTAATTTTCTACCTATTGCGTCAAAATTCCCACATCATCCGCATTGATTGTTAGATAGATTGGCTCAAGTACGAGCACCCCGGGTGCTAGTCACATGAATGATGAATGATTTGTCCGACCTGTCCGACCTGTCCGACCCGTCCGACCCGTCCGACCCGTCCGAATCCCAATCTTCCAATCCTCGCCTGTAGGGGCAAAAAACTTTCGCCAATAAATCTTTCGCCAATCAATATTTGGTGTCATGCCACCAGCTGTTTTAGCTTTATTCACCTCGGATGCCTTGATTTTCCTGTTTGGCAATACATTGTTTAATTTTACCCTTAATTTAAAATTCTAACAATTATCGGAGAACTCAAATGACATGGTTCAAGCAAAAACTCACCCTTCTCTTCATTCTCCTCGTCACAATCACAGCCTGGACGCAACAGCAACCTGCCGCTCAAAAACCACAATACCAGCCCCCGAGGCTGACAGATCCAAATGCCTGGACAATGGTCGTTGTCCCGGATACTCAAATGTATACCTACTTCCGCTGGAACCACGGCATCCTCACCATGATGACAAGCTGGATCTACGAAAATAGAAATACCCTGAAAATCCAGAACGTGCTTCAAGTCGGTGACATCGTCGAGAAAAATGCGGTCGATTCATACAAGGATCCACGCCCCGTCAACAGCGAGGGAATGTGGAAAGCGGCTTCCCATAGCTTTGGTGTCCTGGACGGAGTCGTGCCCTACATCCTCGTACAAGGGAACCACGACTTGGGAATCCATTCCGCCGAAAATAGAAATACAAGATTCAACGACTTCTTCCCAGTCGAGCGAAACCCATCAATCAACCATCTGGTCGAATGCGGCGAAAACTCCTTCGGCAAAAAAACACTTGAAAACTCAGCATATGAATTCAAAACCCCAAACGGTTGGAACCTGCTGATCATCGCACTGACGTTCGCGCCAACCGACAAGAACCTCGAGTGGGCGAAGGAAGTCGCACAGCGTCCGCAATACAAAGACCATTTCGGCATCTTGCTCACGCACTCGTACCTATCATCTCACAATGGTAAAAACGCAAGGATCAGGGGCGAAGGTTACACGCTCAACAAGCAAGGCGGTAACGCTGGACAGGCAATCTGGGAAAAACTCGTCTTCCCAGCAGACAATATCAGACTCGTCATCTGCGGCCATATCAGCGCTGCAGACAACTGGAGGGGATGCGTCGGATTCGCAAAGGACAAAAACCAGGCCGGAAAAGTCGTCAGCCAAATGCTCTTTGACACCCAGGCGCTAGGAGGAGGATTTGGAGGAAACGGAGGCGACGGATGGCTCAGATTGCTGGAATTCCAACCGGACAAGAAGACCATCAAGGCGAGAACATTCTCCCCATTCTTTGCGAGTAGCCCGACGACAAGACACCTCGCATGGAATACAGACCCAATCAACCAATTCGAATTCAACATCGATCAACCTTAATTCAGGAGAACGCGCCATGCAAAAAGGAATCTACTACAGCATCCTTCCAGGTGATACGCCAGAGGAAAAATTCGCCGCCGCAAGTGAAATCGGATTCGATTGCGTCGAAATCCCAACGCTCAGAACCCCTGAAGAACGAAAACGATTCAAAGATGCGGCCGACAAGGCGAAAATCAGAATCCCGTCCGTCATGAATTCAGACCACTGGAGCTTCCCAAGCTCATCGCCAGACCCGGAAGTCAGGGAAAAGGGCCTCGCTTGCATCAGGCAATCCCTCGAAACAGCACTCGCAGTCAACGCCGACACAGTCCTGCTCGTGCCTGCCGTCGTCAATCCAGAAGTCAGATACGAAGACGCATGGCCCAGATCCCAGGCGGAAATCAGAAAAATACTCCCGGAATTCGAAGCGGCGAAAATCTACCTTGCAGTCGAAAACGTCGGAAATAAATTCCTGCTCAGCCCACCTGAAATGGTCAAGTACATCGACGAATTCAAGTCCCCGTGGCTCGTCGCCTACTTCGATGTCGGAAACATCGTCCCCTACGGTTTCCCGCAGCATTGGATCCTCTCGCTCGGAAAGAGAATCAAGAAAATCCACGTCAAAGGATACGCGACCAAACCTGTCGGAGCAACACCAGACCTGCTCTCGGGAAACATCGACTGGAAAGCAGTGATCGACGCCATCAGAGAAGTCGGATACGACGATGTCCTTACAGCAGAACTCCAAGGAGTCGGAGAAACCAAATTCGACAAATGCAGGAACATCTGCGAGGACATTGACAAAATCCTAGCCATGTAAACATCGCGGCAAAAATCAATGTTTTGACCTTGGATCTGCCTGCCGAGACGCAGTGGGAATATGCCTGCATGGCGAAAACCACGACAGCCTTGAATTCGGGGAAGAATTTGACCGATACAAAGAAATGTCAGAATGTGGCCGAGGTTGGGCGATATTGGCACAATGGCGGATTGGATTCAACACCAGATTGTGGCATATCACATGGCACTGACAAGGTCGGAAGCTATCTGCCGAACCAGTGGGGGCTTTATGACATGCACGGGAACGTATCGGAATGGTCTCTGGACTGGTATCAGAAAGATTTGGGCAGTTCAGCTCAAGCCGATCCACGGGGTCCTGACGGCGACTCCTACCGCGTCTTCTGTGGCGGCAGCTGGTTCTACTTTGCTAGCGCATGCCGTTCGGCGAGCCGCGACAGCGGATGGGTATATGGAAATCCATACAACCATGTGGGCTTCCGCCTTGCGATGACGGTTCAATAGTCCAACTTCCCCATGAACCGCCTTTTCCATCGCGCATCCCACAATCTGGAACACTTCATCCTTCAACAATAATTCGTGTCTATTCGTGTCCATTCGTGGTTCCCTCAACAATAATTCGTGTCTATTCGTGTCCATTCGTGGTTCCTATTTTTGTAAACATCGCGACAGCACGATTCGGCGCAATACCACGATTGTACGCAACATACAGCAAGCCAGAGGACAAGCTTACCTCCCATAACCTCGTTCCCTGCAAAGACATAACAGATGGATCACCAGAAATGCACTCGAATCCTTCAGGCAAGGAAGGCGCCAATTTGGCACGCAATCCACAACCGCTACACGTCGGAAATGCATTAGCCATCCAGGCCTTTGTCAATTCATCCAAGCCCAATACATACCCACGGTCAACAAAAAATTCTTCCAACAACTCGAAGCGACGACGCAAGCTGAGCGGGTTACCGATATTGCCAATATCACTCTCCTTGCACCATCCAAGGAAATCACGCACGAATCCAGGCACTTCGGCATATGCAGTCCTGAAGGTTTGGCGGAGCGACTCCGGATTGTGGAAGAGATCCAGGATCCTTGACAAATGCCTGCAGGTCGCCATGTCGTCCTGGTTCATGGTTTTCGTCGCCATCACATCGTATAGGTGCTCGTCACTGAAAATCAATCCTAGTTCGTCTGCCTGTCGTCGCAACTCCGTACCTGGCAGGACTTTTAGCGACTCCAATTGGATTTCTCCTGCTCCAAGCTCAACCAATTGTTCCACATCTACAATTACATCCTCAAGCGTTTGTCCAGGCAACCCTGCCAGCAAATCGCAATGGGTCTCGAAGGTCTCCGTCTCAGTCAAGAACCTCAATCCTTCCTGTACCGAATCCACATCCGTTGAACGTCCTACCAAGGCAAGGACATCCAGGTTGAAGGTCTGGACTCCAGCCTCGACATGAAGGTTTCCCTTGTTCGCCAAACGCAATTCACGGCGCACTTCCGCCCCCAACACCCCGGGATGAATCTCCAGGTGGAAGCGCATGTCGCCAAATTCCTGACGAAACAGCCTCAGCAACTCCGCGCCACGACTATCAGGAACATTGAACGTCCTGTCCAAAACCCGGATCTCGCGAACTCCCCCATCATGTAGGCAAGTCAGCTCCTCGCGAACACGATCAAGGCTCTTCATCCTGACTGGCGTGCGACAACTTGTGCAGTACGTGCATCCCATCGGACAGCCACGAGAGGTCTCGATCTGTGCAAATGGCTTTTCAAAATCAAAAAAACGATCGTTTCCAGGCAAGGGAGCCTCAGCCCAACCCGTATCGAAACCACTGCCGGAATTCTCCCCGCCACGGTACAACAAGCCGGGAATGCCGCCCATGCCCTCACCAGAGGAAAGCCTTTCCAAAAATAACGGCAAAACAGATTCCCCCTCCCCGCGAACCACGTAATCTATAAACGAACTGCTCGACAGCAACGAGTCCGCACCCTCGCCGAGGCACTCGGGACCGCCGACGATGATCACAACATCGGGACACAACCGCTTGATCCGACCAAGAACATCAAGAACAACATGGCGATTGAATATGTACGCCGTTGAACTGACGACATCAGGCTCAAGCGATACGACTCGACGGCATAGCTCGAATGAATCGTCCCTGATCGTTCCAGATACCAACTCCCATTCCCAACCAGACACATCGCGACACGCATTCGACAGCAACGGCAACGCCAGCGACGAATGCGAATACGACGACTCGACTCCCAACCATACCAAACGCATCAAAATCAAATTCCCTACAGTTCGTCATCAGAACGAGAAATTCATCAGCACCATAAACGGACAGCCGCCATTGGCAATGAAGTTCGCCAAGCCGAGCTGGAAGCCGCTCATCGCCTCCGTGATGTTGACCAGTCCAACCTGGAGCCCATTCACGCCTGTAGCCTTGTTGACCAAGCCCAGCTGAACACCTTCCACCTCGCCTGCAAGATTAATGGTCGCCAGCTGAATGCCATCCATGCACCCCTCGCCATTAGAACGGTTGATCAATCCAGCCAACTGAATCCCGTGGAAGCACTCGCCAACGATATTGCCAACACCGGCCAACTGGAAACCACTGGCATGACCTTCCACCCTGTTCAGCAAACCGCCTAGCTGAACGCCAACCAACGAGTCGCCAACCTGATTGCCAAAACCGCCTAGCTGAATCCCGTCAAGAGACTCAGCCGTAAAACTGATCAAGCCACCTAGCTGAATCCCAGCTGTCGTCCCGCCAGACCTGGCAACTAAACCAGCCAGCTGAACACCGACTAAGGATTCCCCAGCCTGATTCCAAATGCCGGCGAGAGACAAACCGGATACATTGCCGTCACCCTGGGCAATCAAGCCGGAAATGTCCAAATAACCGACATCGCGGTGACGACTCCACAAAAAGCCTATTCGCAAACCGCAAACGTTAGATTCAACGCTTGGATACTGCACATACGGAGACAACGATATCCCCAATATCGAATCCTCAACATAGTACACGGGAACAGCACTCTGGCTCTGAATGACAACAACCTGACCGCGACAGACTCCAATTCCCAACACGGCAATCAAAACTAGAAAGCATGCAATCCGCTTCATTGGCGTTCTCCATTAATCCTTTTTGGCTCCGACCATGGATAGGCCGGAGCCAATCACATCGTTCAATCGTCAACCACAACTCCGTTAATGACGCCGGGGAAGCCGATCACCTTGCACTCAACAGTCTTGAAAATGATGAAATTGTTTTCCACAAGTTCATATCTTGGCGTGACAAGGAAATCCGCCTTGTGGGTCTTGCAAGCATCGTAGACAGCGGCTTGACGAGCAAGTTCCGCCACCCCCGTGAACATGGGAAGGTTCGATGACTTTTCTGTAAACGGAACTCCAACGGCACGGGTGGAGGCACCCCAATTGACGATGCCCATGAACGAACTCGCCGAACCTGTGCCCATCACAGACTCCTCGCGAATCTCAACCACCGGCTCCAGCTCCAATTCGCACTTGATCGTCAACTGGGCGCCAACCCGGTTCGTCTCCAAGCTGCTGCAACCACACAATACCACGCAGCCAAACACAACCGCAAGCAACAAAAACATTCTCATTGTCATAGTCTCCTTTGTTTCTTCTTACTTATTTAGTACAAATCTATATTCAACAAGCTTGCCAATTCTTCAAATTCCTGCTTCCAATCGCCGTAGGCGACGATGTAGTGCTGTCCCAAAACTTTCTGGATAAAGGCATCCGAGCCGCCATCAAGCTTCACATGCAAGCTAGGCAACTGCGGCGCAGGCGGCGTCCAGCCAGCCTCTTCCCAAGCCGGTGGCGGCTCGGCAACACCAGTCACCACATGCATCACATACTTGCCAGCCACAGGCGCCAGACGAACCAAAGTCACCTTGCCAGTCTTCAACTTCGATACGTTCAGCAAACCTTCGCCGAAGGAACCGAAGGCATTGGGCATCACCGTGACCTTGCCATCGACGGCCGAACCAGGCACATAGTCAGGAACGCCCATCAAAGCACCTTCCCGGGTGAATTCATAAAATTCCAGATATGGCGGCAATTGGCCGGTCAAGCCTTGGACGAGCAATTGCGTTGCCGAACCCGGACAATCGTTTTCGGGTACGGTCGGGATTTCCATTTCATCATGGAGCAGCGTCAAGGCGCCTGCCGGAGCAAATTGCATCAACCTCTTGACACCATCGACGTCGTTGTAGGAAAATGCGCTGTAGCCTCGGTCCTCGATGATCTTCTTGAATGCCAGGAATAGACGAACGGAATTCTCGATGGTACCCGGTTGAGGTTCCTTGGTGAAAACCCAACGTTCGCGCACTTGCTTTGCAAGTTTTTGCACTTGAGCATCATCTACCTGATCCATCAACTGGTAGGCTTCCAGCAGTTCGAAATGCTCGATTTCCAGCCCAAGGTCACGCTTCAGCGCCATGCCATCGTACAGGGTTCCATACAGGCGCATATCACGATATCCAGCCATCCCGATTTTTTTGCCTCGCAACCACGCCGCCGTGCAAGCCGCCTTGATGTAGCTGGCGACTTGCTCCACAGGCCATTCGCAGCGCATCTTGGAGACCACGTACTTGAACGTGTAGCCCATTTGCTGCAACGGGAAGCGCAATGCAGTGGTGCCTGCCTGGTCAGCCGTGGTCACCCAATGTCCCTCGCCTTCCCAGCCGCTCAAGCCCCAGAGAACCATTGGCTTATCCCGGAACTGCTCCAACACGGTAATCACTGCCCAGGTGGGAATCCAGCCTGCAACGCATACGACCAGTGCATCCCAATCGCCCTGCCGCAACTCGCCAATGGCGCGTGCACATTCCGATCCGTCTGGAACATCGCTTACCGGCGATGCCTTCACCAAGGAAATCCCCAAGGCCTCCAGCTTCGATGCCGCAAGTTCGCAACGCTCGTCAATGAATTCACGAGGCGTATTGACTTCGCCAAACCCGACAAATCCTGCCTTGTATTCACGCATGCTCTGAATCCTCCGTGTGATTATGTTTAAGAAAACAACGAATCAATCGCGGATACCGCCTCGTCAACCAACTTCATGCCGCCGTCAGAACCGACTTTGCCATTGATGATCAAACCGCCATAGCCACCGAGACGCTCGGCGCGCTTCGTCGGCAAATACCCTGCCCCAGAACCTGCAGCCAATTGAACCACGAATGTCTGGGTGGAAGCCGCCCGCGCCTTGATCATCTGCCCGAAATCCAGGAACAGCTCGAAGGGATTCGTCACAATCGCGATGTCACCGAGACGCAACACCTGCATCTCGAAGTCGTAATTCGGAGTTTCATCCTGGATCTCGTAGCGCTTGACCACCGCCTCGTTGTTTTTGATCAGCACGAAATGGTGCAACTTGCTGTCGTACGGTCCAGGACGACCAGAAATCTTCTCGTTTTCCTTCGTCTCGCGGCAGAAATCCAGGAAGGCCTCCTTGACGGGAAGCTTTGCCTCCAATTCAACCAAATTCTTCTTCGCCTCAAGATAATCCAAGTACGAGGCGCGACGCAATGGAAGATATACGCGCTTGCTGAAATGCTTCATCACAGGAGCATAGTCGATCGGCGAATCGACAATGGCGTCATGCGCCTTGCCAATCGCCTCATCCAAGCGCTTCGACAGTTCTTCGACACCGTCGGCATGCCAGAAGTCAGGCTCTGTCTTGTACGCACGGGTCAAATCACGCGGAGACTGGCAACCCGCAGCGCTAATCTGGCACAAGGTCGTGAACCCATCGCCAAAACGAGCCTTCAGACGTTCACGGGTGGCGCCCATGTAATCCGAAGAGATGACATACGTCGATTCCATCACCTGGGATGGGCAAGCGACATTGACGACCATGCCCGTCGGAACGCCCGACTTATCATACGTAAAGAGCATTTCGACTCCCGAGTCTTCGCCGCTTTCCATTCCCGAGAAGTCGTCGCGCGTCGTATCGCCGTACATTTCCGCCGTCCTGTCCCAATAGACCGCTCGCCTGCAATGCCCGATTCGAGCCTCTCCAAAGGCGCGTCGGATTCCGCCTGCCGCACGCTTGCTCCATGCCGCCAAAATCACCTCGGAGAGCTTTTCGACCAGGAACTCAATGTAGTCCTCGGGCTTCAGCACACCTTCTGAAATCGGCGTCCAGTCACGGAACAAGCCACCCGGCGTCAGGTACGGTGCATTGTGGGTATGGATCGCATTCATCGTAATGCAGCCGGGGCGCAACTCCGCACAACGACTGCAGACAACCTGACGAACCTGATTCAAGACCGCCTCGGGAATGCTGACAACGTCAATGCATACACTGACATACTGGGTATCGCCAGAACTCAACGCCAAAGCTACTGCCTTGATCCTCGAATGAATCCCCTCAGACACGCGCTGATAATACTGACCCGACAACTCGACAACGCAGTTCTCAGGAGTAATGTCAACCTCGCTCCAACCAATCCGCAATTCGTTGCCCATATCCAAACCCTTTTTTCAACCCTGTTCATCGTCTAGTCAACGGCATCGCTAAAAGCAACGTCGCCGACAATCTCTATCTTTCCATTGTTCCTAACCATGACAAACGCGGGTCGCCCCGAACCGCTTGCATTCAACTTCCGTGCGGTCTCCAGCCCACCCACAAACACCGTGGTAGTATAGACGTCAGACAAGGTCGGATCCCCCACGACAACCGTCACCCCCGCCCAATCCGATTCGGCACTGCAAGGCAAACCCGTCAGCGGATTCATCAAGTGACCAACCTTGCGACCGCCAATCACCCGGAATCTCTCGTAGTTTCCACTGCTGGCAATGCAACGATCCGCCGCGGCAATGGTACCGCAAAGACCGCCGTCGGGCGACCGAACCCCAATCCGAAATCCCTTCCGAGCGCCTGCGCGTTCGGTGCAATAGATGTTGCCGCCCAAATCAATCAGGTACGACTTGAGACCGTGACGCTTGGCAATGTCTATCGCAACACCCAACGCATAGCCCTTCGCAATCCCGCCAAAATCCAATCGCATCCCATCGACTCCAAAACGGACGCTTCGACGAGACTCGTCAAGCTTAAGCTTATCGAAGCCGATCTGCGCCTTGGCCGCCGCGATCTCCTGCTCCGTGGACCAGGTCGAACGCTTCGCATGGAACCCCCAGAGCTTGAGCAAAGGTCCGACGGTCACGTCAAACAAGCCTTCGCTCTCCTGCCAAGCAGACTTTGACGCCATCAGCACATCCCAGAGCAACGGCGAGCAAACAACATCCTCGTTGCCTGCGCTTGCATTGACCTTCGAAACCTCGCTGTCAGCGCTAAATACGTTCAACGTGGAATGAAGGCGCCCCATCTCGGAAATCAACTCGCGGAAAAACTCGTCGCCAGCAAGCTGAGGACAATCGTACAACGTCACACGGCATTCCGTATTGAAAACCGAAAATACGCGACTGTAGGTCGCCCCGGGCTTCGTCCCCTCGACCTTGCCACTGGCACCCTGGGCGCCTGAACCGAAAAACCTAAGCAACAATGCGCAAAGCGACAAGGCGATCAGCGACGTCGCCAAGATCCTTGCCCATTGCGCTTTCCCCTGCTCCTCCATCAGTCACCGACCTTCTTTTCCGCCAAAGCCAAGCCCTTGCGCGCCATCTCAAGCAATCCTGGATAACGATCCGCCTCACGCGCCGCTTCAACAAGCATCCTGAACCCAGGAACGATAAATTGCTTGTACCATTCCAAACCGTCCTTCAACCACAACTTCCCGAAGGCACCCAATGCCTGCAACAAACGCTGGTAGGCGGCTGCATACAAAACGCTGCTCTGGGGTGGAGTCCCGTTGAAATCGTGAACCTTGCGACAGTATCGACGCCAAACAGAACTGCGCAATTCCAGACTGTAGCACTGGTACGGATCGTACAACAGCGAACCCAAATCGTATGCGGCGCTCCCCAAACGCATCCCTTGAAAATCAATCAAGTACACGCGACCATCCAATACCTTGACATTCGCACTCTGCAGATCCCGGTGAATCGGAACCAAGGGCTCACGCAACAAAACCGATCGCAAATCGCAATACTCGCTCGCTGCGTCAACCCACAACTCAGGTGCCTGAAGACAACGGTCAAGCATATTGTTCCGGAAGTAGTCACGCTCCCAATCGTACAATCCCTTCGTGAAGCCCTTCTGCATCGGCAACTCCTCAAGGCGGGCAGCCTGGTCGCCCCGAACGTGCAACAACGCAACCTGCTCAACCACCTCGAACAGCAAGTGCTCCTTCATTTGACCAGCCACCTGGTTGATGTCGCTCTGCCCCAAATCGCTTGACACCAACTCGAACGTGTCAGCCAAATGCAATGTCACATCAGGAACTCGTACACCTAGACGGCACAGGAAATCGCTGATCGCAGCAAAACCTGCATTCTCGCGACGCTCCGGATTGTAAGCACACCAAACCCAACTCCGATCACCAGACTTGATCCGAAGGTACTTCCGGCCGCTTCCCTGCTTCGCCAACGGCTCCAATTCGCTCTTCTCAGGCTCAATTCCCAAGCTGATGTAAACTCGACGATCGGGCAGCCGGGCGTCGTCAACCGGCTTGGGAGCTTGCACATCATCGCCAACGAAGATCCCATCCGCATACAGAAGCGGACGCGGCAGCCGGGTGTAGTCCCAGAGCACTGCATTGTGCAAGTGCGAACCGGCTGGCACCGAGAGTTCGACTCCCAACCCCAAAGAACCCGTGCATGAAACGCCGCGCAATTCCAACTCCGAGCGTCGACGCGCCTGTTCAGCCTGGGCGCTTCGCAGCATGGTATTGTGCTTCAATGCGCAATCCGCGATGGCACCGTGGGCAAGGATGTAGTCGCTAGCCGTCCCGATGTCTGACCAATATACCCCGTGGTTGGCGACGATTCCGTTCACCAACAACCCCTCATCCACCGCGCGCTGGTACGCACAGATGATATCCGGGTCTTCCCTGTTCGGATCCAGGAAATCCAGGACTTCACGCCTGAAGATATGGATGCCTGAAAAAGTATATCCTTCCTGCCCGGGATTCCTGAATTTGACGACCCGCCCATCCAGCCCCAAGGAAACGGTCCTAGGCCCCTTCCCGGGAATTACCAGAGCGGTAACTGCCGCCCCAGTCTCAAGATGGGTCTTGACCAAGGATTTCAGGTCGTAATCCAGAATCACATCAACATTGTGGACCAGGATATGCTCGGCATCCGGCACCAGCTTTACACCTTCCCGCAAGCCACCACCTTGATTCAGGAGCTTGCTTTCCGACGACACCCTTATGTCCCAACCGTAGCGCTCGCCAAGCCGCCTGGACGCCTCATAGACCCGATCGCCTTGGTAATAGGCGTTCACCACGATCTCGTTCATGCCAGTCTCATGCAACGCCGAACTAGCCAACTCCAACAAAGGAACCCCACAAAACGGAACCAATGCCTTCGGGCGACTCAATGTCGCAGGACGCAATCGCCGACCTTCGCCG
>Ga0123334_1001779_pt1 | contig 26109 bp, 22 predicted proteins | sample BiotimSIPDNA_FD_89706 | JGI IMG/M metagenome (GOLD analysis project Ga0123334, IMG submission 89706) | Anaerobic biogas reactor microbial communites from Washington, USA - Biogas_R1 time_0 SIP DNA | ecosystem: Engineered > Bioreactor > Anaerobic > Unclassified | place: Washington, USA... | reverse complement strand
CAAGGACGGCTTGTTGTGTGGATGGGAAAACGTTAAGACAGGTGAGCAAAAATTGACGGGTCACCTGGATGAACCATTGACCCGTTATGCCTTTACCGGCATTCATGTCATACACCCCTGTTTGTTTGAGGCCATGACGGAAACCGGCGTTTTTTCCATCACCGATGTTTACCTTAGGCTGGCTGCCACGCATGCCATCCATTTTTTCGATGTTACCGCCAACCACTGGTACGACATTGGCACACCCGAGCAACGGCGTGCGGCTGAGCTGGTCTGGTTGCAACAATTACCCCGCTGACAAGGCTCGAACCTTCAGGTTACGCATTGGGTGACAGTAAATCCTGTCGTTGATTACTCCGTTTTCCGATGGGCGATGCTTGCTGTTGCCTGGTAGGTAGGCATGAGCAACACTTCGGCGATTTGTATGTGGGCTGGGGAAGCCGCTGCAAAATAGACGGTCTCGGCCACATCCTCTCCGGTCAGGGGTCTTATTCCCTTGTAAAACGCATCGGCCTTCTCTTTGTCGCCACGGTAACGGGTCACCGTGAAGTTGGTTTCCACCATGCCGGGTTTGATGTTGGTGACACGCAAGGGTGTGTCAACCAGATCAATGCGTAAACCGTCCGACAAAGCTTTAACAGCAGCTTTGGTGGCGCAATAGATGCTGCCACCGGCGTAGGCTGCGTCACCGGCAATGGAGCCGATGTTGATGATGTGACCCCGTCCGCGTTTCAACATCCCTGGCACGACCAGGCGGGTCAAGGTCAACAAGCCTTTTATATTGGTGTCTATCATCACGTCCCATTCTTCTGGCTGCGCTTCATGTTCCTTGTCAACGCCCAGGACCAGACCTGCGTTGTTGATGAGCACGTCGATGGCTTGCCAATCAGATGGGAGGGAAGCCATGGCTTCGGTTGCCGACTGTCTGTCCCTGACATCGAAAGGCAGGAGGCGCACCTTGATACCATAGTCTTTTTCCAGTTCAGCCTTAAGCGCTTCCAGTTTTACCGTGTTCCTGCCGTTGAGTAAGAGGTTGGCGCCTTGAGTGGCGAATTTTCGGGCACAGCCTTCACCGATGCCGCTACTGGCACCAGTGATGAATATGAGGGCATTTTTCATGAATGTACGTGTTAAATCAAGTGTCAGTAAAAGTACGGCATTCCCGTCAAAATTTCACCCTGAATCGGGTGGAAAATACTTTACTTTGTTTTCGCAAGACGCCTCCCACACCTAAGTATGGTCTCTGTCGCTCACTTGCCTATCTAACCTTAAGAACCCGGAAAACGACTGTTTTATGATTCCCAATGCCTCAAAACACAGGCTGAAAACCTGCCTGCTAATCTTAATGGTCCTCCTTGTTCCTAACCTGATGGCCGAAGATACCCCTGCCTTCCCCGGTGCCGAGGGTTTTGGCCGTTACACAACAGGGGGGAGGGGCGGTGCCGTTTACCATGTGACATCCCTGGCCGACGATGGCAGCGTAGGCACTTTCCGTTGGGCCATCAACCAAGGAGGACGCCGCACCATCGTGTTCGACGTGTCCGGCACCATCCGCTTGACCAGCGCCTTGCCCCTTACTACCGGTAACGTCACCATCGCAGGTCAGACGGCTCCAGGCGATGGCATCTGCATTGCCGATTACCCCTTCACCATCAACGCCAGCAACGTCATCATCCGCTTTATGCGCTTCCGCTTGGGTAATACCTATGTGGCCAATCACGAAGGTGATGGTCTGGGAGGCATGGACCAGGAGAACGTCATCGTCGACCATTGCTCCGTGAGTTGGAGCATCGATGAATGCTGTTCGGTGTACGGCATGAAAAACCTGACCGTACAGTGGTGCCTCATTGCCCAAAGTCTTTACGACGCCGGTCATTCCAAGGGTGCCCACGGCTACGGAGGCAATTGGGGTGGATCGGGCGCCAGCTACCACCACAACTTGCTTTGCCACCACGGCAGCCGTACACCCCGCCTGGGCCCCAGGGCCTCCACGCAAACCGATGAACGTATGGACATGCGCAACAATGTGATCTACAATTGGGGTGGTTTAGGTTGCTACGGGGGGGAAGGCATGAATGTCAACATCGTCAACAATTACTACAAGCCCGGACCTGCCACCTTACAACGCCCTGATTACATTCAGTACCGCATCGCCGCACCTGGTATACGTACCACCAGCTACGTCCAATCATTTCCAGCCTTCTCGCCCATGTTACATGTCTGGGGCAAGTATCATGTGGATGGCAACTATATGTACGGCCACAGCGATGTGACGACTGATAACTGGACCAAAGGCATATACGCCCAGATTTCTAATACCAACAACGATAATCTGTACACCCAGACGACCAAAGATACCATCAAACGATCGGCCCCTCTGGACTTTATACACACCACCACCCACACCTCGACGCAGGCTTATGACAAGGTGTTGACCTACGCCGGTGCCTCCCTGTCCCGCGACTGGGTGGACAGTCTGATGGTCTACGACGTAAGAAACGGCAAGGCTTCCAGGACGGGTGGCAGCAACGCACCTGGCATCATCAACAGCCCTGAAGACAACCGGCCGACGGATGCACCTGAGGACTGGAGCCCCTGGCCAGTGCTTACTACAACGACAGTACCCATGGACACGGATAAAGATGGTATTCCTGATGACTGGGAAACGGCCCATGGACTCAATCCCTCCAATGCAACCGATGGGGCAACGATGGGAGCAGAGGGCTATACCTGGCTTGAACATTACCTGAACAGTCTGGTGGCACCCATCATGACAGAGGGACTTGAAGGCGGTTCACCGGCTGGCTATACCGTCAGCACGCCTATTTCTACCCACACCAAGGTTGTTTTGTCGCAGGCGACCTACACCGGTGCTGCCTCCGCTGCGTCGCCCTGGACCTTCGATGGCGGGTATGCCATTTTCAACAACAATGGCAAAACGTACGCCACCGGTAAGGAACAGGGCATTAAGTTTTCCAGTGGCGTCCCCTTTACGGTGACCTTGCCAACCGGCGTCAGAGTGGACAGCCTGCGCCTAGTCGGATACGACAACTATGCGGAAACCGATGCCTACCTGAGTGAACTGAATGGTGTAGGTTTTGCCTCAACTCAGTACGTGTTTCCCCAAAAAGACGTGTCGGGCAATTATACGGTGGCTGCCCACACCGTCGCCCTGGATCCACCGGCCACCGGCTCATTTGGACTCACATTTGGTGGTAAACAAGTGGTGGTTTACCTTGAATTATCCACCACATCAACCTCCGCTCTTCCCAAACAAGCAGTTAACGACCAGCCCCATGGACTGGTCAATGTCCATACCCTCGACGGTCGCCTGGTTCGCCGTCAGATACCTTATAACCAAGCCCTGGATGGCTTGAAAGCAGGTTTTTACCTGGTTGGCCGACAAAAAGTGCTGGTGCAGCCACGGTAAAATCATCGCCCTCCCGAACGTCAAAAATATTCCGAATTGATACAAACAGCATTCGGATTGCGACAATTCATCATTTTTTTTGCGAAATTTAATTGAATTTATTGCAGGAGTTCAAAAAAGCCGTATCTTTGTCCCGTCAAAACACAGACATATGACAACATTTACGCTATCCGCCCTGTCTATTATTAATGGTATTATTCTGCTAAAGACTGAGACCAGGTAGTAAGACCGTGTGGAAAACGAAAAATATAACCCTTCTTGCTACCCTGGTAAGAAGGGTTTTTTTTAAGCCAAAAACGCCAATAAAGCAATCAACACTAAATACATAGCAACCCATGTCCGAGAAAGTATTCATTTTTGACACCACGCTCAGGGACGGCGAACAAGTACCCGGCTGCCAGTTGAACACGGTCGAAAAGATTCAAGTGGCCAAGGCCTTGGAAAATCTGGGTGTCGATGTCATCGAAGCCGGTTTTCCGGTATCCAGCCCTGGTGACTTCCATTCCGTGGTAGAAATCAGCAAAGCGGTGACCTGGCCCGTCATCTGTGCCCTGACCCGCTCTGTTGAAAAAGACATTGAAGTGGCCGCCGAAGCCCTCAAGTACGCCAAACGAGGTCGCATTCACACCGGTATCGGTACATCGGATTACCACATCAAGTACAAATTCAATTCCACCCAGGACGATATTTTGGAGCGGGCCATTGCTTGTGTGAAATACGCCAGGAAGTTTGTGGACGACGTTGAGTTTTACGCCGAAGACGCCGGCCGTACCGACAACGTGTTCCTGGCAAAAGTGGTTGAAGCTGTTATCAAGGCTGGTGCCACAGTAGTCAACATCCCCGACACCACCGGCTATTGCCTCCCTCATGTATATGGTGAGAAGATCAAGTTCCTGAGGGAAAACGTCAGCAACATCGACAAAGCCATCATTTCCACCCATTGCCACAATGACCTTGGTATGGCCACTGCCAACACCATGGCCGGTATTCTCAACGGTGCCAGGCAGGTAGAGGTCACCATCAACGGCATCGGAGAACGCGCCGGGAACACCGCGCTGGAAGAAGTGGCCATGATTTTAAAGAGCCACAAGGATCTGCCTTTCCAAACCAACATCAATACACCCTTCATTGTGCCCACCAGTCGCATGGTATCCAGTTTGATGAATATGCCGGTGCAGCCCAACAAGGCCGTCGTGGGGCGCAACGCTTTCGCCCACTCCTCCGGCATCCACCAGGATGGCGTGTTGAAAAACCGGGAAAGCTATGAAATCATGGACCCCAAAGACATTGGTCTCGACGAAAACGCCATCATCCTCACAGCCCGTAGTGGGAGAGCTGCCCTTAAGCACAGACTTCAAGTATTGGGTGTCAATATTGACGGTAACCGCTTGCAAGAAGTCTACGAAGAATTCCTTAAATTAGCCGATCGTAAGAAAGACATTAACGATGAGGATGTCTTGCTGCTCGTTGGTATGGAGAGGGCCGAAAACCGCCGCATCAAGTTGGAAAGCCTTCAGGTGCTTTCCGGTAAGGGTGTCAAGCCTGTTGCTTCTCTTTGCCTCGACATTGCCGGTGAGAAGTTTGAAGCCACAGCCTCGGGTAACGGCCCTGTTGATGCCGCCATCAAGGCCTTGAAACACATTATCAACCGCGAAATGACACTCAAGGAATTCCTGATCCAGGCCATCTCAAAAGGCAGCGACGACACCGGCAAGGTGCATATGCAAGTGGAATACGACGGTGTCGTTTATTACGGTTTCTCCGGCAATACCGACATTGTGACAGCCTCGGTGGAGGCCTATGTGGACGCCATCAACAAATTCGTCAAATAATCAACCGGAGCTAACCAAGCCCCAGCCTCCCTTCAAATCAATAACATACAGGTTTTCAATACGCAAACAGTATATGGGTAAAACACTTTTCGACAAGATCTGGGACAAACACGTGGTCACCACGGTGGAAAATGGTCCCACGCAACTGTACATCGACAGGCATTATTGCCACGAAGTTACCAGCCCTCAAGCCTTTCAAGGATTGAGGAACAGGAAGCTCTCAGTGCTCAGGCCGGCCAATACCTTTTGCATGCCAGACCACAACATTCCTACCCTCAACCAGGAACAACCCATCGCAGACGCCATTTCGCGCAATCAGGTGGAAACCCTTACCCGGAATGCCCAGGAATTTGGACTGAGCCTTTTCGGACTCGGGCACCCCAAAAACGGGGTTATCCACGTGGTTGGTCCTGAAAACGGACTGACGCAGCCGGGTATGACCATCGTCTGTGGCGACTCGCACACCTCCACCCACGGTGCTATGGGTGCCATCGCCTTCGGCATCGGTACCTCTGAAGTGGAAATGGTCCTGGCTTCCCAATGTATCCTGCAAACCAAGCCTAAACGCATGCGCATAAACGTGGAAGGGACATTGAACCCTGCCGTGAGCGCCAAGGATCTGGCTCTTTATTTTATAGCCCAACTCACCACAGGTGGAGCGACCGGGTATTTTGTCGAATACGCCGGCGAAGCCATCCGCAACCTGAGCATGGAAGGCCGTTTTACCCTGTGCAACCTTTCCATTGAAATGGGTGCCAGGGGAGGCATGATCGCTCCTGATGAAACCACCTTCGCCTACTTGAAAGGCAGGGAATACGCTCCCAAGGGTGCCGACTGGGACAAGGCAGTGGCTTATTGGAAAACACTGGTCAGCGATCCCGACGCCGTATTCGACAAGGAAATCACTTTCCAGGCCGAAGCCATCGAGCCCATGGTCACCTATGGTACCAATCCCGGTATGGGCATGGGCGTTACCGGCCGTATCCCCACCTTGGAAGAAGTGGACGAAGCCAGTCGCATCTCCTTTGAAAAATCCTTGAACTATATGGGCTATCAGCCGGGTGAACGCCTGCTGGGCAAACCCATCGACTACGTTTTCCTGGGCAGCTGCACCAACGGTCGCATTGAAGATTTCAGAACCTTCGCCCAGTATGTGAAAGGTAAAAAGAAAGACCCCCGTGTGGTAGCCTGGCTGGTGCCCGGTTCCTGGGCTGTGGAAAAACAAATCAGGGAAGAAGGCCTGGTGGACATCCTCCATGAAGCTGGTTTCACCCTGCGTCAACCCGGCTGTTCAGCCTGTCTGGCCATGAACGAAGACAAGGTGCCGGCTGGCAAGTACGCAGTCTCCACCTCCAACCGTAACTTCGAGGGCCGTCAGGGCCCCGGTGCCCGCACCATCCTGGCCAGCCCCCTGGTGGCCGCCGCTGCCGCTGTGAACGGATGCATCACCGATCCCAGAGCCTAATTCAACCCCTATGGAACCCACCTTCTCCTTCCCAGTACCCATTCAGGTTCGTTTCAACGACGTCGACATCATGGGTCATGTCTCCAACACGGTGTACCAAAACTATTACGACACCGGTAAGACGACCTACTTCGATCATGTGCTACCCGACCTGGATTATGTCAACATAGGGGTAGTGGGGGCTTCCATAAAGATTGATTACCTGTTGCCCATCTTCATGAAGTACCGTGTCATCGTGGTGACCCGCATAGCCACCCTTGGTACCAAAAGTTTCACGATGGAACACCGATTGATCAATCAGGAAACCGACGAGATCATGTCTACCTGTTGCGCCGTTATCGTTTGCTACGATGTCAAGGGCGTGAAAAGCCAGCCCATTCCTCCACACTGGCGTCAGGCCATCATCGATCACGAAGGCCCACAACTCATTATCAAATAACGCACCAACGCAAATAGACCCTATGGAAACGTTAACCATTGTCACCTCCACCGTCGTGCCCCTGCCCATTGAAAACGTGGACACCGACCAAATCATACCAGCCCGCTTTTTGAAAGCAACCTCCAAGGAGGGTTTTGGCGACAACCTGTTCAGGGATTGGCGCTACGACAAACAAGACCAACCCATCAAGAGCTTTGTGCTCAACGACCCCACCTACAAAGGCTCCATCCTGGTGGCCGGTAAAAACTTCGGTAGCGGTTCCAGCCGTGAACACGCTGCCTGGGCCGTGGCCGGTTATGGCTTCAGGGTGGTGGTGTCGAGTTTCTTTGCCGACATCTTTCGTAACAACGCACTGAACAATGGCATCTTGCCCGTGGTCGTCAGTGAACCCTTTCTGGCGTCCATCTTTGAGGGTGTCAAGGCTGATCCCTCGCTGATGTTGACCGTCAACTTGCCCGAGCAAACCATAACCAACAACGCCACCGGTCAGACCGAGTCGTTTGACATCAACCCCTACAAGAAGAACTGTCTGTTGAACGGTTTTGACGACATCGATTACCTGCTCAGTCAGAAAGCAGCCATCGAAGCCTGGGAAGCCTCCCACAAGCCATTTGAACCCTGATTGTCCCATCAAGATGGAAAATAGAACACGCATCGAAGTGCTAGACACGACCCTCAGGGATGGTGAACAGACCTCAGGGGTCTCTTTCGCCAACCAGGAGAAGTTGAGCATTGTCCGCTTGTTGCTCGAGGAACTGCATGTGGATAGGGTAGAAGTCGCCTCAGCCAGGGTCTCGAGTGGGGAATTCGACGCGGTGAAACGCATCGCCGCCTGGGCCAACGCCCACGATTTGCTCGACAAGGTTGAGGTCCTTGGTTTCATCGACAAAGGTGTTTCCATCGGTTGGTTGGAAAAGGCAGGTTGTAAGGTGCTTAACCTGCTTTGCAAAGGTTCGCTCAAACATGTGACCGAACAACTGCGCAAGACGCCCGAACAACACCTTAACGACATCAAAGAAGAGATAGCTTTGGCTACAGCCAAGGGTATCAGTGTCAATATTTACCTGGAAGACTGGTCCAACGGGATTCAGCATTCCCCCGAATATGTGTTCTTCCTCATGGACGGTCTTAAGGATCAGCCCATACGGCATTTCATGTTGCCGGATACCCTGGGCATCCTGCATCCGACCAATACAGCCCTCTATTGCTGGCAAATGGTTGAACGTTACCCCGACCTCCACTTTGATTTTCATGCACACAACGATTACGACCTGGCTGTAGCCAATGTCCTGGCCGCTGTCAGTCAGGGTATTCAGGGCGTTCACGTCACTGTCAACGGCCTGGGTGAACGAGCCGGCAACGCTCCTTTGACCAGCGTGATTGCCGTTCTGCACGATCAGTTGGGCGTGAAAACAAACATAAGGGAAGAAAAACTGACAACGGTGAGCAAAATTGTTGAGTCATATTCAGGTATCCGTATCCCGGCCAACAAACCCGTGATCGGTGATAATGTCTTCACCCAATGTGCCGGTATCCATGCCGATGGTGACATGAAGAGCAACCTCTACTTCAATGATCTGCTGCCTGAACGTTTTGGCCGTACCCGGGAATACGCCCTGGGCAAGACTTCCGGTAAGGCCAGCATCCAGAAGAACCTGGAAGCCCTGGGCATTGAACTCGACGAGGAAGCCATGCGGCTGGTCACTGAGCGCATCATCGAACTGGGCGATAAGAAGGAACAAGTTACCCAGGAAGATTTGCCCTACATCATTTCCGATGTGCTCAAGCAAACCAGCAGTGCCGAACATGTCCGCATCCGTAACTATTCCCTGTCCCTCGCCCAGGGGCTAAAGCCGGTGGCCACCGTCATGCTGGAAATCAAGGGGGAAACTTATCAGGAAACGTCTCAGGGTGATGGTCAGTACGATGCTTTTATGAAGGCGTTGCGCAAAATCTACAAAGGCCTCGATCGGTCCTTTCCCATGCTGACTGACTATGCCGTAACTATTCCACCGGGTGGACGGACGGATGCCTTTGTGCAGACCATCATTACCTGGACCTACAACAGTAAGACATTCCGTACCACAGGCTTGGATGCCGACCAGACCGAAGCGGCCATCAAGGCTACACTCAAAATGTTGAATATTATTGAACTATAAGTCATTATGAAGCTTAACATCGCTGTATTGCCAGGGGACGGCATTGGTCCCGAGATTGTAGAAGAAGCCCTTAAGGTGACCAGGGCCGTCTGTCAGAAATACGGGCACGAACTGCACGAAGAAACAGCCTTGGTGGGTGCCTGCGCCATTGATGCGGTGGGCGATCCCTACCCGCAAGGTACCCACGACCTGTGTATGCGTTCAGACGCTGTCCTCTTTGGCGCCATTGGCTCCCCCAAGTACGACAACGATCCTACGGCCAAGGTGCGCCCTGAACAGGGACTGTTGGCCATGCGCAAAAAACTGGGCCTCTACGCCAATGTTCGCCCCGTTACTGTGTTCCCCTCCCTGGTAGACCGTTCTCCCCTGAAGGCAGACCTGGTCAGAGACGCCGATTTTGTCTGCATCCGCGAATTGACAGGCGGCTTGTATTTTGGCAAGCCTCAGGGACGTAGCGAAGATGGTAACAGCGCTGTTGACACCTGTGTCTACAGCCGCGAAGAAATTGAACGCATTCTGAAGCTGGCGTATGATTTTGCCGGACGCCGTCGCAAAAAGCTGACCGTGGTCGACAAAGCCAACGTGTTGGAAACGTCCAGGCTGTGGCGTCAGATTGCCCAGGAAATGGCGCCCAACTACCCCGATGTTGAAACGGATTTCCTTTTCGTGGACAATGCCGCCATGCGCTTGATTCAATGGCCGGCCAGCTTCGATGTGATGGTTACGGAGAACATGTTTGGCGACATCCTCACCGATGAGGCTTCCGTCATTACCGGTTCGTTGGGCTTGTTGCCTTCGGCATCCGTGGGGCTGCACACCTCTGTTTTTGAACCCATTCACGGTTCTTACCCCCAGGCTGCCGGTAAAAACATTGCCAATCCTTTGGCTACCGTTTTGTCGGCTGCCATGATGTTCGAATATGCCTTCGGACTGGCCAAAGAGGGAGCCTTGATCAGGGAAGCTGTTTCTGCCAGTTTGGACGCCGGTTTTGTGACCGAAGACATTGCCGTTGATGGTCTCAAGCCCAGGTCTACCAGCGAAGTGGGTGACTGGTTGGTGCAATATATACAAGGTTAAAACCTGGAAGAGTATGGATTGATAGTCGTTTAATCGGATTACTATCAATGTGTTGAATTTTTGTCGGGAGCGCTGAGATTTAAAAAGCGCTTCCGATTTTTTATGTCCCTAAAAAGTGTTAATCTTGTAGGACGAATCAACGCCATTCCTTCTATGCTACAGAGTTTAGACCTCGGTCACATATTGGTCATGATGTTCCAATCTGTGGTTGTGGCTGTTTTCATCCTGACGCTGTTCAGGTATCGCAAACAAGTTGGCATGGGTGGCTTGTATATGCTGCTCGGCTTGATGCAGGTCTTTCAGGTGTTGCTAACCTCTTCTTCTTACTTCATTGACGTTAACGGCTTGATGATTTCACCAGGTTCGACCGTTATTTTCAGTGCTAGTCTATTCGCCGTACTCTTGGTATATATCAAAGAGGATGTGTTGGAAACCAGGCGTTTAGTTGCGGCTGTTATCCTTATTAACATTGTGTTGTCCCTACTGATTGTGTTGCTTGGCCTCAATGGCCACATGGATGGCGATGTGCTGTCGACGGAATTGACGAAGTACTACCAGGCTAAGGGATTGAGAACCATCATCGTGGGTAGCCTGACGTTGATGCTGGATGTTTTCTTATTGCTCTTCCTGTACGAAAAGTTTGCGCGCTTCATTCCCTCCCTGTTTCTGCGCATCCTGTTGACAATGTTGGTGGTCTTGTCGTTAGACTCGCTGATATACAATACGGGGATGTTTTGGGAAACAGACAATTATGGCAAGCACTTGTTGGCTGCTCTTGTCAGTAAGAATACCGCTGCCCTCATTTATACCCTCCTTTTTTACCTGTACTTGCGGTTTGTAGAAAAGGATCGTATTGTTACCGACCTCCCTGGCCTGAGAGGTATTTTTAATTCGCCCACCTATCGTCAGAAATACGAATTGGCAACGCAAGAGAAGGTGGTGTTACAACAAAAAGCAGAGAAGGCCGAGGAATTGAGTAAGATTCGCTACCAGGAGGTGGTCAATTGTGTGCAGGTGGGGGTTTTTCAAACCAGTCCGGAGGGATCTACCACTTACGTCAATCCAAAGTGGTGTGAGATATCCGGTCTTTCGCAGGAGGAGGCTCTTGGATATGGTTGGCTCAACTCTGTCCACCCGGACGACAGGATGCAGACGTCAGATGGCTGGCGATTGGCTGCTCAGAATGGAGCCTCTTCCACGGTTTCCTACCGCTTTTTGAGAGCCGATGGGAGTTGCCGTTGGGTGTTGGGACAAGCCGTGCCTGAACTGGCTGAGGACGGTACCTTTTTGGGGTACGTAGGCACCATCACTGACATCACGCCCCTTAAACAATACGAAGAGGCCTTGAATGTATCCAAGGAAAGGGCGGAAGAAAGCGACCGTCTGAAATCCGCTTTTCTGCAGAATATCTCGCACGAGATACGCACACCCATGAATGCCATTTGTGGTTTTACCGAATTATTGGCCATCCCCGATTTAAGCCCAGAGAAGCGCGACAGCTACATCGGCATCGTTCAACACAGTGCCAATCAACTCCTTGGAATTGTCAATGACATCGTCACCATCTCTTCGTTGGAGAAAAAGCTAGTGGAGCCTCTATACACGAAGGTCAATATCAACGACGTGCTGGACGACCTGGAGTCTGTTTTCACTGCAAAAGCCAATGAAAGGGGATTGCTTTTTCAACTGGAAAAGAACCTGGACGACCAAAACGCCCTTCTCCTTACCGACAAGACCAAACTGACCCAAATCCTCACCAACCTGGTGGCCAATGCCTTCAAGTTCACCCACAAGGGCTACATCCGTGTCGGGTATACGCCAGAGGGTTCGTTGATCCGTTTTTATGTAATGGACAGCGGCATCGGTGTGCAACCCAAAGCGCAGCAAGAAATTTTTGAGCGTTTCAGGCAAGCCGACCAAACCATCCAGGTCAACTATGGAGGGACAGGGTTAGGCCTGTCCATCTCCAAAGGTCTGGTGGAATTGATGGGTGGTTACATTTGGGTGATTTCAGAACCTGGCAAGGGCTCCACGTTTTACTTCACCCTTCCTTTCAACGTTTGATGAGCCCGCTTTCCGGCAGTAATTCGTAAAACCGGATGATAGTGGCCAAACCACGCTGAAACTGACTAAGCAAGAAACTTTCGTTGGGCGAATGGATGGTGTCGCGTTCCAGACCAAATCCAAGCAGCAGGGGATTGGCGTTGAGCAATTGCTGCAAGTCGGCCAAAATGGGTATGCTGCCACCTCCGCGGCTTGGCACAGGTTCAATGCCGTACACCTCGGACATGGCCTGTGAGGCTGCTTTGTAGACGGGGGAGGAAATGGGGGTCAGAAAGCCTTGACCTCCGTGTTCGGCCCAGGTTTCCACCGTGACACCTTCGGGAGCCAGCGCCTTCAGATAATCCATCAATTGGTTGGTCACAACCTTGTAATCCTGGTTGGGTACCAGTCGCATGGATACTTTTGCCTGCGCAAACGAAGGCAGCACGGTCTTGGCGCCTTCGCCGGTATAACCGCCCCAAATACCGCATACATCGAGGCAGGGACGAATACCTGTGCGCTCCAAGGTGCTGTAGCCCGCCTCGCCTTGCACCGCCTTGATGCCCAGCGAGGTTTTGTAGGCCGTTTCATCGAAGGGGGCTCTGGCCAACATCGCTCTCTCTTCAGTGTTTAATTCTACGACAGGGTCGTAAATGCCGGGTACGGTGATGCGACCTTGTTCATCCACCAGCTTGGCAATCATGCCGCACAGGGTGTTGATGGGGTTGGCAATGGCGCCTCCGTAATGCCCTGAATGGACATCCTTGTTGGGACCTGTGACCTTGACTTGCACATAGGCCAGGCCGCGCATGCCGCAGTTGATGGAAGGCACGTCCTCGTCGATCATGGTCGTATCTGACACGAGGATGAAATCACAGGCCAGGAGCTCCTTATGGTCAGCTGCCCAGGAAGCCAGTGAAGGGGAGCCTATCTCTTCTTCGCCCTCAATGAGAAACTTGAGGTTGCAGGTCAGTTTGCCCTTGCTCAGCAGGTATTCCATGGCTTTGACGTGGAGGAAGGATTGCCCTTTGTCGTCGTTGGCTCCCCTGGCATAAATGGCGCCCTCTCTGATCTCAGGCTCAAATGGCGGGGTCTTCCACAAATCGAGGGGGTCGGCCGGCTGTACGTCGTAATGGCCGTAAATCAACGCTGTTGGCAGCGCCGGGTCCACCTTTTTCTCGGCAAAAACCACAGGGTGACCTTTAGTAGGGTAAACATCGGCCGTGTCTGCACCAGATTTCAGCAACAGGGCGGCATATCGTTCGGCGCAGTGCAGCATATCTGGTTTGTGATCCGGCACAGCACTGACAGAGGGTATTCGGAGCAGTTCAAACAATTCGTCCAGGTAACGGGGCGTTTGTTCAAGCAAGTTTTCGTGAAGCGTTTTCATCGTGTAGTTGACTTTGGAGCCTAAAGATACAAAAAATTCATTGGCTCATTAGTCAAAGTGTTTCTTTGGCTTGCTTAGGATTTCTAAGGTATTCCTTAGGTTTTCTAAGATTACCCTTAGGTTTTCTAAGGTTCCATGTGATATTAATTGGATATTTAGGTCGCATGTTTGAATCTTTGATGTCGTTATATAGGACTTGAGGCCGGCAAAAAAAATACCATTAAGCGTTGAATCAGGGGTTTGTTAGTTTGGTAAATCCGAAAAATCGCCGTACTTTTGCAGGCCGATTATTATCAAAAAAAGTGTAAGAATTTAATTCTTAGCCGATTATATTGTTCAATGTGTCCTGAACAAGGGTCAGCGAAGGAATTAGCCTAGTGTTAAACAACAAAACAGTAAGCAGTGGATACTTTAAGTTACAAGACCATTTCTGCAAACAAGGCCACCGTTCAAAAGAACTGGGTCGTGGTAGATGCCACCGACCAGATTCTGGGCCGTTTGGGAACCAAAGTCGCCAAGTTGCTGAGAGGCAAGTACAAGACGAGCTTTACCCCTCACGTAGATTGCGGTGACAATGTGATCATCATCAATGCAGAAAAAGTAAAATTGACGGGCAACAAATGGAATGACCGTATTTATTTGAGCCACACGGGCTATCCCGGTGGTCAACGTGAGTCGAATCCTGCCAGAATCCTGGCTAAGGACCCTCTCAAACTGTATAAGAAAGTGGTGTTGGGCATGCTCCCCAAAAACAAGCTGAGCGATGCCATCATTGGCAATCTTTACGTGTATGCAGGCAGCGAACATCCGCACGCTGCACAGAACCCTACAGCCATCGATTTAAACACTCTTAAATAAGCAGTATGGAAGCAGTAAATGCAATAGGAAGAAGAAAAGCAGCCATCGCCCGTGTCTTTTTGACCGAAGGTAACGGCGCCATCACAATCAACAAACGCACACTCGACAATTATTTTCCCTCCAGCATCCTTCAGTATGTGGTTAAACAACCGCTGAACAAACTGGGTGTAGCCGAGAAATACGACATCCGTGTTAACCTGGACGGTGGCGGTTTTAAAGGACAAGCTGAGGCCCTCCGCCTGGCTATCGCCCGCGCCCTGGTCAAGATCAATCCCGAAGACAAAGCCGCTTTGCGTGCTGAAGGCTTCATGACCCGCGACGCACGCGTCGTTGAACGCAAGAAACCGGGTCGCCCCAAAGCCAGGAAGCGCTTCCAGTTCAGCAAGCGTTGATGGTTGATACCACTGCTTTTTTTAACACGACAAAAGAAGCGTTTAGTATCTAAATGGCAGGGACTTCTGCCGGTGAGAACCAGACAGAACTACCTTGCGATTGATTGAATCCAAAGAAAGTAAACGATTAAACAAACTAACATGTCCAGAACTAATTTTGATCAACTTTTGGAAGCCGGTGTGCATTTCGGACACCTTAAGAGAAAATGGAACCCTGCCATGGCACCGTACATTTTCATGGAACGCAACGGCATCCATATCATCGATCTTCACAAAACGGTAGCCAAGGTAGACGAGGCTGCTGATGCCCTCAAAAATATCGCCAAAGCCGGCAAGAAGATCCTGTTCGTCGCCACTAAGAAGCAAGCCAAACAAATTGTTGCCGATTTGGCTACATCCGTCAATATGCCATACGTGATTGAACGTTGGCCGGGCGGTATGTTGACCAACTTCCCCACCATCCGCAAGGCTGTTAAGAAGATGACCACCATCGACAAGATGATGACAGACGGAACGTTCGACAATATGTCGAAACGCGAAAAACTGCAGGTCTCCCGTCAACGCGCCAAACTGGAAAAGAACCTTGGTTCCATCGCCGACCTGAACCGTTTGCCTTCAGCCCTGTTTGTGGTTGACGTCATGAAAGAACAGATCGCCGTTCTGGAAGCTCAACGCCTCGGTATTCCCGTTTTCGCCATGGTTGATACCAATTCAGATCCCAACCAGGTTGATTTCGTGATTCCAGCCAACGATGACGCCTCTAAGTCCATCGAAATAATCATCTCAACATTGTGTGCCGCCATCCAGGAAGGTCTGGAAGAACGCAAAGTGGAAAAAGCTGACAGCAACGCCGCCGCTGATAGCGACGAAAAGGCTGAAGCTCCAGTAAAACGCGAACGTCGTGGCAAAGCCAAGAAAGAGCTGATTCAAAAGGACGATGCCGAAGCCATCAAGGCCAAGGTAGCCTCCAAGTATATCAAAGAAGACGAAGACTAAAAATAGAAAGCATATGGCAGTAACTATGGCAGAAATCTCCAAGCTCCGTACAATGACGGGTGCTGGGATGATGGATTGCAAAAACGCATTGATCGAGGCCAACAACGATATGGAGGCCGCCATCGAAATCATTCGTAAAAAAGGACAGGCTGTAGCCGCTAAACGTTCCGACCGCGAAGCCTCTGAAGGTTGCGTGTTGGCCGGCGCTAATGGTGGATTTGCCGCTGTATTGGCCTTGAAGTGTGAAACCGACTTTGTTGCTAAAAACGCTGATTTTATCGCGCTGACCCAGTCCATCCTTGACTTGGCGCTGGCTGAAAAGCCCGCCACCCTGGAAGACTTGAGAAACCTCAAGCTCGGAGAACGCAGTGTTCAAGACAACATTACCGAACGCATCGGTATTACCGGTGAAAAGATGGAATTGGACTTCTACGAAGTAGTAAACGGCGAAGCCGCTGTTTCCTACATCCACCCGGGCAACAAACTGGCCACCATCGTCGCCTTCAACAAGGCTGTCGATTTACACGTTGGTCGCGATGTAGCCATGCAGGTAGCTGCCATGAGCCCCATTGCATTGAACCGCGAAGCTGTTCCTGCCAAGGTGATTGAAACTGAATTGGAAATCGGTCGTGACAAAGCACGTGAAGAAGGCAAGCCTGAAAACATGCTGGATAAGATTGCTCAGGGTCGTTTGAACAAGTTCTACCAGGAATCTACCTTGGTTGAACAGGCTTTCATCAAGGACGCCAAGATGACCGTTCAACAATACTTGACCGCTAACGACAAGGAATTGAAAGCCACAGCATTTAAACGTGTCACCCTGAATCAGGAATAAGAACGAATCGACACGCTTAGCCGGCTGTCAGCCAACAGCCGCTCAAAGATCAGCACCGGTAGCATTAGCTTCCGGTGTTGTTTTTTCACCCCCTTCCTTCGAGGCCGCTTCCCATCAGTTTTTCCTTCGAAACCGCTCCCCTTGACGGGGCTCGGTATCGAAGAGAATAAGAGCCCCAAAGGGAGCGGAATCAAGCTTACCGAATGTCGCCCTTGACTCTGTAACCCTCTTTCTCCAGCAGCCCAGCCACCTTCACCCTCACATCACCCTGGATCAAAATCTCGTCATCCCTGAACGACCCCCCAGTACCACAAACCTTCTTGAGCTTAGCCGCCAACGCACCCACCGTTTCCTGATCGCCCTCCACACGGCTGACGATTGTAGTCGGTTTTCCGCCACGTCGCTCAAAGCGAATAACGACAGGCTCCGATTGCTTTTTGGTCACACTTGACACGACATTGGTCGGGATTTTTGAGGTCTTTTCAGGTGTTGTCTCTTTTGACGAGGTGTCATCTACTTTACCGGACAACGCACCGAGTTTGGCTTTCCAGTCTGTCGTGCTCATGAATGTAATTGATTGTGTTAATGGATTGTCCAACAAAAGTAAAACATTGTAATGGATTTTTTTTGTATTTTTGTGCGAATTGAACACGCTCTCGCCAATGGAACCTACCAAAATGATGGAGACAGAACGTATTCCCGAACCTACGTTGAGACGACTTCCCTGGTACCTGGCCTACTTGAAACTGGCCGCCGACCAAGGTGAGAATTTTATATCATCTACCCAAATAGCCCGCGCTATCAACGTCAGCGCCTCACAGATAGCCAAAGACCTCTCGTTGTTGAATGTTTCCGGTAAAACCCGGGTAGGTTACGATGTAAAAAGCCTGATAGAAGTCCTGGAAGACTTTCTTGGGTTCAGGCAGACCCGCCAAGCTTACTTGTTTGGTGTGGGTAATTTGGGCGGTGCCCTGTTGCACGACAAAGGACTCTCTCAATACGGTTTGGAAATTGTTGCCGGCTTCGATGTCAATCCTGCTGTCATCGGTCAGACCATCAACGGGATTCCCGTTTATCACATCGATGAGTACCCCGCCATGCGGACCACATCTTCCATATGTATCGGTATTCTGACCGTTCCTGTCGAGAAGGCACAGGCTGTGGCCGAATGTATGGTGGCGGGCGGTATCAAAGCCGTGTGGAACTTTACCCCCTTCCGGATACACATGCCTGAAAATATTGTCGTGCAGAATACCTCGATATATGCACATATGGCGCTTATCTTCAATCGGTTGGAGCGCCGTTGACCTAAACCAAGCCTTATGAAGATTCTTGCCGTCGGTATGAACTACCGGGAACACCTGAAGGAACTAGGCAACCCCATCCCTCAGGAGCCCGTCATATTCAGCAAACCCGACTCTTCTTTGCTTGAGGCCACTGAAAAGCGACCATCAGCCAATATGCCTTTTTTTCTGCCCGATTTCAACTCCGCCATCCATTATGAAACGGAGTTGGTCATCCGTATTAACCGACTGGGCAAAAGCATTACTGCCAAGTACGCCAGCCGCTACTACGATGCGGTGACCGTCGGCCTGGATTTAACGGCCAGGGATTTGCAACAACGCCTTCGTAGCGAGGGTAAACCCTGGGACCTGTGCAAAGGGTTCGACCAATCGGCTGTGGTGGGCAGTTTTGAGCCGGTAGAAACATTGGGGCCCATCCAGCAACTCCACTTCAGCCTGTTGCGCAACGGTAATACCGTGCAGCAAGGGCATGCAGCCGATATGATTTTTACCATCGATACCATCATCGAATACGTTTCGCGCTTTTTCACCCTCAAAACAGGCGACCTGATTTATACGGGAACCCCCTCAGGTATAGGTGCTTTGGCTGTCGGAGATCACTTGGAAGGCTTTTTGGAAGACCGTAAATGCCTGGACCTGCGGGTCAAGTGATATACGAAACCCACCCTTTTCCCGTTTTAGCAATATACCTTTACACCGCTTGTTCATGTCCAAACGTGTCCTTGCTATTTGCTTGTTTACGTGGCTGTTGATTGGCACCAATCTGTCGGCCTCCTCCCGTGTCATCGAATGGGAAGCCGCCAATAAATGGACGACCAAGTTGGCCGTGTCAGGACCCATTAACGTCACATACCCATCCTTGAGAGCAGGCCAAACCTATGCGGAACATTCAGTCCTGTCATCGGGCAAATGGCGCAAGCTCAGTGTGACCCAATCCGGCCTGTACAGGCTGACGTATGACGACATTGTCAAATTGGGATTCAATCCAGCCAAGGTGCAAGTGTATGGGTACGGAGGCAAGCTGTTGTCAGAAGACTTCAGAAAAGGCGATTACCTGGACGATCTACCCCCTGTGGCCATGTGGTTGGTGACAGGCTCGGATGGCGTCTTCAACAGTGGTGATTACCTGCTTTTTTATGCACAGGGTCCCATTTCCTGGGCGCTCAACAACACTAAGACCTACTTAACCAGGACGCGAAACCATTATTCCGACAAAGCTTACTATTTCCTCGGTGAACGCCAGGAGGGGAGCCTGGTGGCTAATCGGGCCAGTTCGACGCTCACCCCCAACCGGACGGTGACAACGTACACTGACCTGTTGCTACACGAAAAAGAGCTGGTGAGCATGGGTGAATCGGTAAAGAACAGCGGCACCGGACGTGAACTCTTCGGAGAGGACTTGTACACCATGCCTTACCAAACGTTCACCTTCAATGTGGCTGACATAGATACCACCGCACTGTCGACAATGATCATTGAAACAGCCGCTTACAACTCAGCTACCAGCTATGCCAATGTGAACTTGAATGGCAGCTGGGTGGGCACGCTGTCAATGTGGGCCTACAATTCAAGCGGTTCTGGGGATTACAACTACGGCAAAGCTGCCAACCGGGCTATCTCCTTCAGACCCCGTAGCAACACCCTTCAAGTTGATGTGGAATACATCAGGAACGGTAATGTTGCCACCCCCAGGGCTTACCTGAATTACATTCAATTCAACCTGCGCAGGCCGCTTAAGGTTGCCTCAGCCCCCTTCACCTTCAGGGATCCGGCCAGCGTGGCGGCTGGAGCAGTGGCCTCCTTTATGGTGGAAGGAGCCGGACCATCTACGCTCGTCTTTGATGTAACCGACCCTGTTAATATGACCCTGGTCGATGGCAACCTTACCGGTAGCACGTTCCGCTTTGTTGCTTCAACCGCCACTCTCAGAGAGTACGCTTGCGTCAACCTGACCGGCAGCATACCCAAGCCCACCATCGAAGGGGCTGTTACCAACCAGGACCTGCACGCCCATCAACCCGATATGGTCATTATTGCACCGCCCATTTTCAGGGAACAAGCCTTGAGGCTGGCTCAGGCACATACGACCATGGATGGCTTAAGCGTCCTGATTGTGACACCGGAACAAGTGTATAATGAATTCTCGTCAGGTACGCCCGATGCCACGGCTTATCGACGGATGATGAAACTTTACTACGACAGGGCCACCAACGAAGACGAATTGCCCGATTACTTGTTGTTGTTTGGAGGCGGTGTGTATGATAACAGGATGGTCTCCACCGCCTTTTCGAAAGGCGGCCAAAAACGCAACTGGTTGTTGACCTACCAGTCGGTAGAAAGCCTCGAGGGTGAATCTTCGTTTGTGACCGATGATTACTTTGGCTTTCTCGATGATACAGAAGGGGCTAATCTGGCAGCAGCCAAGCTTGATATCGGTATCGGTCGTTTCCCCGTACACTCTGTCCAACAAGCCAAGGCCGTGGTGGACAAGACCCTTAATTACATGAAAAATAAGCGGAAAGGGCCCTGGAAAAACCGTTTGCTCTACCTGGCCGATGATGGTGATGGCAACATTCATACCATACAGGCTGAATCCCTGGCGTCTTCCGTGGAAATTACGTTTCCTCAGTTTATGGTCAACCGCATCTATGTAGACGCGTACAAAAAGGTGACTGAAGCATCCGGTGTGACTATTCCTGACGGGGTGAGCCGTTTTTCAGATTTGATGGACATGGGCTTGCTCATGCTTAATTACACAGGCCATGGTTCTACAACAGAATGGGCCGAAGAAAAGATTTTAACCCAAGCCAGGGTCAAGGATATGGTGAATACAAGTCTACCCCTTTGGGTGACAGCTACCTGCGATTTTACCCGATTTGATTCAGGCGACGAGTCGGGTGGGGAATCGGCTTTTCTTAATCCCAGGGGCGGTGCTATTGCCTTGTTTACTACTACCCGTATTGTGTATGCGAGCAACAATTACATGCTCAACCAGCAGTTTACCAATCATATCTTCTCACGTCGGAACGGCAAACGCAATACGTTGGGTGAGATCATGTACCTGACAAAAAGCTCGGCGGCCATGAACGGGGACAGTAACAAACTGAGCTTTACCCTAATTGGCGATCCGGCCATGAAGTTGGCTTACCCCGAATACAGCGTCGCGGTCACGCACATAAATGGTAAACCCGTATCCGCCGCTATTGATACCTTCCAGGCCTTGCAAACCGTCACCATCGAAGGCAACGTCTATACGGAAGACGGCAGTTTTGCTGATACCTTCAATGGTGTGGTGCATCCTACCATCCTGGACGCAGCTTCTCAGGTAAAAACCCTGGGTAGCAACGGGGCAGACATATTCACCTACTACGATAGAACCAAGGTGCTTTTCACAGGTAAGGACAGTGTTGTCAACGGCCGTTTCCGCTTTTCCTTTGTGGTTCCCAAGGATATCCAGTATTCGTACAAGCAAGGCCGCATCAACCTCTACGTCTGTGACAATGCAAGTATCAACGAAGGTCACGGTTATTTCGACAAATTTGCCCTGGGCGGCACGTACGACCAGGCCGTACAAGACACGGTGGGTCCAACCATCCGGCTTTTCCTGAACGACACCACCTGGACGCCAAAGCAATCGGTGAACGAAACCCCCACTTTGATTGCCAAGGTGACGGATAATGTGGGCTTAAACTCGTCAACACAGGGTATTGGGCATGATTTCCAACTGGTCATAGACGATGACCCCAATCAGGTTTATTCCCTCAGCAACTACTACATGGCCGATGTGGGTAGTTTCCAATCGGGGACGGTGCAGTATGTGCTGCCCACCTTGACCGCCGGCAAACACAACCTGACATTCAGGGCGTGGGATGTCAACAACAACGCCTCGGTGCAACGTTTGTCATTCACCGTTAATCCAGGCCAGGAACCGGTGTTGCGCAATTTAATCGCTGCCCGTCTTTCCGATAGTTACCAATTTCGCTTTGAACACAATAGGCCTGATGTGCCTGTGACTGTCACCATGTCGGTTGTAAGCCTGATGGGACAGGTTTGCTGGGAAGAAACCACCACCATGCAAGCCGGTCAGCAACAGAGCGATATCCTTGAATGGAACCTGGTTGATACCAGGGGTAGGCGGGTGCCTGGAGGTATTTATCTTTGCCGTGTGCGCGCGCTGGATGCTACTGGAGGTGAAGCCATGATTGCTGAAAAAATCCAGGTCTTGCCACAATAAATCGAGGCGGTTTCAGTTTTTGTAAGTATGTTTGTTCGCTAACGATTCAACTGTTGTTATTATGAAGAAAGTCTTTGCTGTTTTGATGTTTATTGCCCTGGGTACCACGTTTCCTCTCTTGGCCGAAGACAACTACAACCCCATACAAAGCTCCGTATACTCGCTTGGGGTATCCCCCGATGCTGTTGCCAGCGGTATGGGTGATTTGGGTGCGGCCACGACACCGGATGTCTATTCCCAGTACTGGAATCCCTCCAAATATGCTTTCATCGAGAACACAGCCGGCTTTGCCTTATCTTATACGCCTTGGTTGTCCAAGTTATCTTCAGACATCAACCTGACCTCACTGATGGGCTACTACAAGCTGGATGACATCCAGTCTTTGAGTGGTTCCTTGAGGTATTTTTCCTTGGGTGAAGTGATTCTGCGTAGCATGTTGTCCGACCCTGGTTATACCATTCAGCCTTATGAAATGGAGTTTGATGTGGCCTATTCCCGCTTATTGTCCGAACGTTTTTCCATGGGCGTCTCCCTGCGTTACATCCTGTCTGACCTGATGAGTGGCGACGATCCCGCCGGTAGTGCTTTTGCTGCCGATATTGCGGGCTATTACAATGCCCCTGTCTATTTCGGACGTGAACGTGGCTCGGTGGCTTTTGGTTTCAATGTGTCCAACATCGGCTCCAAGATTTCCTACGATGGAGGTAACAACAATTATTTCCTGCCTGCCAATTTAAGATTGGGAGGATCGCTCAATTACCCCATGGATGATTACAATGTGCTTCGCTTTTCGGCCGACGTGAACAAATTACTGGTGCCCACCCCGCAGGATTCCATCGACAACGGTGAAGGCATTTCCCCCATACAAGCCATTTTTACCTCATTCAATGATGCCCCGAACGGATTTAAAGAGGAACTGCAGGAAATCTACTGGTCTATTGGTGCTGAATATGCGTACAACGATCAGTTCTTCGTTCGCGGGGGGTATTATTTTGAACACGAGTACAAAGGCAACCGCAAGTTTTTCACATTTGGAGCCGGTTTCAAGATGAGCATGCTTAGGCTCGATGCTTCCTACCTGGTGTCTCAGGCTCAAAGTAATCCGCTTGATGGCACGTTGCGTTTCTCCCTGGCATTCGACATGGAAGGCCTTCGTGTATTGTTAGACCGTTGATAAGCCATACTCACCATGGATATTCGTGTCGGTTATGGCTATGATGTACACGCGCTGGTAGCTGGGCGTGAACTGTGGATAGGTGGCATCAAGCTTGATTATGAGCGTGGTCTGTTGGGCCATTCCGATGCCGATGTCCTGATTCATGCCATTTGTGATGCCTTGCTCGGTGCAGCCGGCCTACGCGACATTGGTTTTCATTTTCCCGACACCGATCCCACGTATAAAAACGTAGACAGCAAAATCTTGCTGGAAAGCACCGTACAATTGCTGGCCCAGCATGGATGGACCGTTGGCAACGTTGATGCGACGGTGGCCGCTGAAAGGCCCAAACTCAATCCGCACATTCCCGCTATGCAGGCTTGCTTATCAGCCATTCTGCGGGTGACTCCCGATGCTGTGTCCATCAAAGCCACCACCAGCGAACGGCTTGGTTTCGTGGGCAGGGAAGAGGGCTATGCCGCTTCTGCCGTCGTTTTGATCAAGCGGTAAGTCACCGGTTAATCGATTTGGTTGGACGGTCTTTAAAATCAGGCTTATACCCTTAGAGGGAAGCCGTAAACAGCGCCATGCAATGACCTTACAGGAACTTAATCAATTGGTACGCAACAACCTCAGGCAACAAATGCCTGGGACTTACTGGGTGCAGGCTGAGATTAGTGAATGCAAAGAGCATTTTTCGGGCCATTGTTACCTTGAACTCATTCAAAAGAAAGAAGGTCAGGACAGTCTTTGTGCCAAAGCCAGGGCTACCATTTGGGCCAGTGTCTGGCAAAACCTGAAGCCGGCTTTTCTCCGTCAAACCGGTACGAATTTATCACCAGGTTTACAAATCCTGGCTGAAGTGGCGGTTGACTTTCATGAACTGTATGGTTTCAGCCTGGTAATCAAGGATATTGATCCCACCTACACGTTGGGCGATCAAGCCCGGCGTCGCCAGGAAATTCTCAAACGGCTGGAAAAGGAAGGCGTCATCGACCAGAACAAGGAATGGCCATGGCCGGTCATCCCCAGACGGATAGCCATCATTTCCTCGCCCGCTGCAGCCGGTTACCAGGACTTCATGCGTCAACTGACTGACAATGAATACGGTTTTTCTTTCTACACCGCGCTTTTCCCGGCGACCATGCAAGGAGGTGAGGCGCCCCGATCTATTATTCAGGCACTCGATAGCGTCATCGACAGTGGACTCCCCTTCGATGTGGTGGTCATCATACGTGGAGGCGGTGCTGTGGCCGATTTGCAGTGTTTCGATGATTATGCGTTGTGCTTTTACGCAACACAATACCCGTTGCCCTTGTTGACGGGGCTGGGCCACGACAAAGACAGTTCCATTTTAGACAGGGTGGCGCACACGTCGGTCAAAACCCCGACCGCTGCCGCCGAACACCTGATTGCTACCTTGGCCCAACAGGCCATGAGGATGGACGATTTGGCCGACCGATTACAGCGTCGCGTCAGGCAAGTGCTCGACAATCAACGCCTCACTATGCAGCGTTTGCCAGGACAGCTGGCATCTTTGGTACAACAACAACTGATGCAGGCCAACCTCAAGGTGGAACGTCAATCGTCGGCTCTCAGGCAAGCCACCCGCGGCGTTCTGTTGGAGGAACAACAACGAAATACATTGCTCTCCACCCGTCTGACCATGAAGGCCAATACGCTGATGGAACAAGAGCAGTTACGCTGGCGCCTGTTGGAGCAATCCATCCTGGGCTTCTCGCCAGAGGCCATGTTGAAAAAAGGCTTTTCCCTGACCGTTTTTCAAGGCAAAGCCCTGCGTTCCATTGAGGAACTGCCCGTTGACGCCTTGATTGAAACACGCTTGGCCGATGGGTGCCTGATCAGTAAACTACAATCAAAACAGACCAACCATGAGTGAATCCCCCTTGACGTACAGCCAAGCCATGCAGGAAGTGGAACAAATCCTTGCTGCCTTGGAAAAGAACAACCCCGATGTTGACCTGATGAGCCAGCAGGTGAAACGGGCTGTAGAGCTCTTGCAGCAATGCAGGCAGAAGCTTGTCGAGACCGATGAGACCATCAAGCAGGTGTTCGAACAATTTAATCCCCAAGGTTGACATGTCGATGCAACGGACAGCCCTCATCATGGCAGGTGGCAAAGGCTTACGCATGGGACAAGCCTTGCCCAAGCAATTTCTGTTGCTTGACGGCAAGCCTGTGCTGATGCATACCTTGTCTACCTTCGGCCTCCTGAAACCCGATGTACGGATTGTCCTTGTCTTACCGGCCGACCAGATTGACTACTGGCAGTCATTATGCGAGACATACGCCTTTACCCTGCCCCATACCATCGTTCAGGGGGGACACTGTCGCTTCGACTCAGTCAAAAACGGTCTGGCCGCTGTCGATGAGGCTGGGCTGGTAGCCATACACGATGGGGTAAGGCCCCTGGTTTCCACGGCACTCATCGAACGGTGTTATGCAGCGGCGGCCACCCATGGATCAGCGCTGCCCGTT
>Ga0123334_1001778_pt1 | contig 26110 bp, 23 predicted proteins | sample BiotimSIPDNA_FD_89706 | JGI IMG/M metagenome (GOLD analysis project Ga0123334, IMG submission 89706) | Anaerobic biogas reactor microbial communites from Washington, USA - Biogas_R1 time_0 SIP DNA | ecosystem: Engineered > Bioreactor > Anaerobic > Unclassified | place: Washington, USA... | reverse complement strand
GACACTGAAAACCTCACCTGCCGTCGCTCTTTCCTACATCGTCGCAACGCCGCGCATGGCTCTATATATTGAATACAGCACGCGGATTTACAATATCTATTTAAAATACGTTGCGCCTGAGGATATCCATGTGTATTCAATCGATGAGGTGTTCATTGATGCTACGAGTTATTTAAATACCTACCATCTCGCACCTCGGGAGATGGCTATGATGATGATTCAGGACATCCTTAAGACAACCGGCATCACGGCCACAGCAGGGATTGGAACGAATCTTTATCTTGCAAAAATCGCAATGGACATTTATGCAAAGCGCATCACGCCGGATAAAGACGGTGTGCGTATTGCAGAACTGGATGAAATGACATATCGCCAACAACTCTGGACGCACCGCCCGCTTACGGATTTCTGGCGAGTTGGAAGGGGCTATGCCACGAAGTTGGAAGAACACGGAATGTTTACAATGGGCGATGTTGCAAGATGCTCCATTGGAAAACCGAATGAGTACAAAAATGAGGATTTGCTGTATAGGCTCTTTGGCATTAATGCAGAATTGCTGATCGACCACGCATGGGGCTGGGAACCTTGTACAATAGCGGATATTAAAGCATATAAGCCCAACACAAACAGTATAAGCTCCGGGCAGGTTCTTCAAAGTCCCTATGCCTTCAATGAAGTAAAACTGATCGTGCGTGAAATGACTGATCTTCTCGCTTTGGATCTAGTGGAAAAGTGTCTTGTAACCGACCAGATGGTTTTGACCCTGGGGTATGATGTTGAAAACCTCACGAATCCTGAGATAAGCAAATCCTATCATGGCGATGTAATAACAGACCAATATGGCCGTAAGATCCCCAAACACGCACACGGCACCGCAAACCTACGTTTCCGGACATCCTCTACGATGTTGATCATGGATGCAGTTATGGAGTTATTTGACCGTATTGCTGATAAAAACTTACTTGTAAGACGAGTCAATATCACGGCAAATCATGTTACTGAGGAAAGCTCTTTAGTAAAAACCGATACTGTTCAACAGCTTGATCTTTTTACGGATTATATAGATGTACAGAAGAAACGCGCAGAGGAAGAAGCGGCGTTAGCGCGGGAAAAAAGGGTCCAGGAGGCAGTAATTAAAATAAAGAAAAAGTACGGTAAAAATTCGGTTCTAAAGGGTATGAACCTTGAGGAGTATGTCGACATATGCCCGCGCAGCACAGTTTTCTTCATTTGCTGCGTTAACCGGCTACGACGCAGCCATCATTGAAACAGCCCGATTAACGGACAAAAGGACTGAACTGGATGAATATAGCATGGCGGATTTGAACGAGCGACTATGTATGATACTGAATCAAATCGACGAACAGCCGGAAGTCTCAATTACCTATTTTCAGCCTGATAAAAAGAAGAAAGGCGGTGCATATATTACTGTCAGGGACTGCGTGAAAAAGATTGATCAGTATAAACGAGTCGTGATAATGCAGGATACCACGAAAATCCCGATTGATGAGATTATCGAAATTGATGGTGAGCTGTTCAGTTCTATCTTATAGAGTCCATTGCCGGTTTGCGACACCTGACACCTATTGATTTACTACCTATATCCTCTGTAGATACAATTTTTTCTATTTAGATTCTGTGTCAATCCAATAACGTTGCACAATATTTCCGGTGTCTTCTATAAACTCATTTTCTAGTATTCCGCCATTTTTTATGATGGTTCTTGCAGAACCGAGGTTGTTTTTGTCACAGGTAACAAGCGCATTCTTAATCCCAAGTTCCCTACATTTATTAAGTGCAAGTGCCAGCATTTTTGTAGCGTAACCTTTCTTTCGCTCGCTTGGGCGGACCCCATATCCTATGTGACCTCCGGAGTTGATGAGAGATTCATTGAGTGTATGCCTGATTTGAATTGTGCCGATTATGCGGTTGTCAACTAAAGCAAAATAAGTTGAGCAGATAACCCAACCTGTTTGTGCCACTGTCTGTGCGTTTGTGATTTTGGCAAGCCAACTATCATAATCGACAGCTTGTAGAAGTCCACCGCTTCCGTGTATGTAAGTTTCATTACTATCAATGTATTCCTGGCGGTATTCCCATGCTGCCTTCTTAAGTTCAGCGATAGGAAATGTTAACTGCAAATTGGTAATCGGTAGTGTTATATTCATCTCGACTATTCACTCCTAGCATCTACGATTCATGATAATAATTTAATTCATCATACCAGTATTTGTATATAATACAAGAGGGTCGTTCTAAGGAATAGTTAATGTTCCAAGTTAAGTGATCTTGATTAAATGATACATCTAAAGTATGAAGTTTTAAATAAAATCAGTGTTTATTACCGGAAAATTCGTTGTTTTATATAGCACCCAAGCCATAATGTCACCAAACTGGATGTTCAATTATAGATATGTTGCATTACAACCAATAATGGTATATTATGGTCTTGATGGAGTAGCGAATAAGCCGGGGATTCCATTACAATATGAGACTGGAGAAGAGTCGCTTACACAATTCATATTTATTTTGTAAGGTAAATATTAGTTGGACGGTAAGGAGGATGGCATATTGATGTTACTACTGTTCATCATTCTACTGCCGGTTTTTATCTTAGCAAATCTTGCAAAAAGGCATTAATAAAATAGCTCGCTATAGTTGGTTGCTTATACTACTATAGGTCTTCATTAGATGATCTGCATTTTATACAAAGGAAACTAATTATTATGCCTAATGTCGTTGAATTTGCCTCTTTTAACCTGAAAAATGGAGTGTCCGTGTCTGATTTTTTGCTTGTGTCGGACAGATTTAACAGCGAATTTCTTTCCAGGCAGAAAGGCTATGTTTCCCGGAAACTGCTTCTTACCGGCGAAATGTGGGCGGATTCGGTCTTGTGGGAAACGATGGAGGATGCTCTGAACGCATTTAGAACTGCCGATGATGATACTGTAGCTTGCGAGTACATGTCCTTCATGGACAAAGAAAGCGTAAAAGTTCTTCATCTTTCAGTGCAGAGAAGTTATTAATTTCAATCAGAGAGCCGGTCTTTTTATCCCATCATAGAATAGCCCCCCATAGTATTTTTATCATATGTTAATCTAAAGATACATAACGAATAAATGGTAACTGTGATATAATTTACTATAGTCAATCAATGAATGGAGAGGGGCTTTGACATGGAGACAAAGTCCAAACCAGCCTTTGCGGGTTACCTTAGATTTCTAGGCTGGGCAGGCATTATTTTTGCATTTCTGAGCGTTGTGCATTACTTCAGTCCCGATTATATGATCGAATTACCATATGACGGCGAACCGGTGAACATCGAAATCCCTCCTGGCGATTCGGTGAAAATCAAGGTTTCAATCTATGTGACCGGCGGTTTTTACCGCACCAAGGGAATCCGCTTTCTTTTCGACAAAGAGGATCCGGCATTACAACAGGATATTGAGGTATTCAGCGGGCGTTATGACCCCTTCCCGCTGCAAATCTCCTCGAGGCCGTCTGGCCCATCCCGCACATTCACGCTCGAAATGCCTGACAATGCCGCCTACACCGGTCAAACGATGACGGCGCGGATAAGCGGCGATCTGCAAGTTCCTGTAATTGTTGATTCGGGCGTATACATGGAAAGAACCGGAACCTATGAAGATATGTCTATTGAGGTTAATGTACCCATCAACATAATGGTGACGGAAAAAACAGCCGGATTTGACCCCGAGAATATCTATCTTTCCGTGCCTTACGCAATCACTCTGTTTATTCTATGTTTGCCGGCGCTTGGAATATCAAGGGTATTGCAGAGACGATAGGTATTTCGCGGTACATGCGGCATCGGGTGCTGATAGGGCGGTAGAGGAAAGCCCCCGTTAATGGCGGGGGCTCTGATGTGCATTGGCGGGGCGGTATTCTATAGATTCTCGACAGCCGCCCTTTCGACCGCGAGGCCTTTCTTATAGCTTGCGAGGAATGCATCAAATCCCGCTCTGTCGGCTTGATCCGGCGAAACGGTCGAACACTTCGCGGAAGCGAATACCCTGTTGTCCAGATAATCCTCGAGCGTCTCATTGTCTTTTTTGTTCAGCATATAGCTAGCCAGCAGCGCCATTCCGTAGGGGCCGCCCTCACCGGCTGTTTCCATGACCGACACCGGAGAGTTGGCCGCCGCCGCCAGGTATTTCTGGCCGACGACGGGGGCTTTGAAAAGGCCGCCGTGACCCATCAGCCGATCGATTACGACATTTTCATCCGACAGTATATCCATGCCGATTTTGAGCGAAGCAATCGCCGAATACAGCTGTGCGCGGAAGAAGTTCGCCAGGTTGAACCGGGATTCGGGGGTGCGGACCACCAGAGGCCGCCCTTCCGTAAAGCCGGTGATGTGCTCGCCGGACAGATAGTTGCAAACCATCACGCCGCCGCAGTCGGCATCGCCTGCAAGGCTCTTTTCATACAGCTTGTCAAGCAGCTTGCCGGTCGGTATTTCGACGCCCAGAAGCTGTGCGATTTCCATGAATACATCGGCCCATGCATTGATGTCCGACGTGCAGTTGTTGCAGTGCACCATCGCGACCGGTTTGCCGGTGGGCGTCGTGACCATATCGATTTCCGGGTAGACTTTGCTGAGTCCCTTTTCCAGCACAATCATTGAGAATATGGAGGTTCCGGCCGACACGTTGCCGGTTCTGGCCGCGACCGCATTGGTGGCGGTCATGCCGGTGCCCGCATCGCCTTCGGGCGGGGCCATCGGTATTCCGGGCTGCAGCACACCGGAAGGATCCAGCAGTTTTGCGCCTTCGGCCGTCAATGAACCTGCGTTTTCGCCGGCCATTAAGACGCCGGGCAGTATGCTCTCAAGATCCCATGGATAACCCTTGTCCGCGATCAGCGCGTTAAACTTGGCGACCATGTTCGCATTGTAGTCCATGGTTGTGCTGTCAATCGGGAATATGCCGCTGGCTTCGCCGATTCCGACCTTCTTTTGGCCGGTCAGCTTCCAGTGCACATATCCGGCCAGCGTTGTCAATAGTGCGATATCTTTAACATGGTTCTCATGATTTAAAATGGCCTGGTACAGGTGGGAAATACTCCAGCGCTGCGGAATGTTAAAGCCCAGTATTTCTGTCAGCGCTTCCGAGGCGGGGCCGGTAATGGTGTTGCGCCATGTTCTGAACGGTGTTAAAAGATTGCCCCCCTTGTCAAAGGGCAGGTAGCCGTGCATCATTGCCGAAACTCCGATGGCGCCGACTTTTGTCAGCGGTACTCCGAACTTATCTTTTACATCGGCCGCCAGATTGCTGTATGCATCCTGTATGCCGTCCCACACGGCCTGCATGGAGTAGGTCCAAACCCCGTTTTCGTACTGATTCTCCCAGTTGTGGCCGCCGGAGGCTACGGGATTGAAATCCCGGTCGATCAGCACCGCCTTGATGCGGGTTGATCCCAGCTCAATGCCGATCACGGCATGATTCAAAAAATTGGTGTCCATAAAAGTCTCCTTTCTATCATTATATTGGACAAATTTTGTATTTTTCCTTGCTTTTTGGGCAACTTATTTTTACATTGAGCGTGCTTATACATGCATTGATATGAAAAAAGGCCTTTTACGGGCCTTTTTTATTGAGGATTTCTATGAAACGGTTGAAAGCTGTATGGTTACAGTATTTTGCTGATGAACTCCTGCGTGCGCGGATGCTTCGGGTTTGTGAATATGTTTTCGGGCGTGTCGATCTCAATCAGCCTGCCGTCATCCATGATGGCAACCCTGTGCGCGATCTCGCGCGCGAAACCCATCTCGTGCGTGACGATCGCCATCGTCATGCCCTGGTGCGCCAGAAGCCTTATGACCTCGAGCACCTCTTTGATCATCTCGGGGTCAAGCGCCGACGTGGGCTCGTCAAACAGCATGATTTCCGGCTGCATCGCAAGCGACCTTGCGATGGCCACGCGCTGCTTTTGCCCGCCGGAGAGCTTGGATGGATAAACGTCCTTTTTATCCAGAAGGCCGACCTTCCGGAGCAGATCATGGGCTGTTGCCGTCGCTTCCTCCCTGGATTTGTCGAGCACTTTCATCGGGGCAAGCGTGATGTTCTCCGTAACGGTTTTGTGCGGGAACAGGTTGAAATTCTGGAACACGAAACCGACGCCGGTGCGCACCCTGTCCATATCCGTTTTGGGGTGGGCGATATCGACGCCTTTGATAATAACGCTGCCCTCGTCCGGCTCTTCAAGCGCATTGATGCAGCGCAGCAGCGTGCTCTTGCCCGAGCCCGACGGCCCGATGAAGCATATGATCTCACCCTCGGCCACATTCAGATCGATGCCCTTTAATACATGCAGATTTCCGAATTTCTTATGCAGGTTCTTGATCTCTATCATCGGTTCATCAGCCTCTTTTCAAGCCTGCCTGCCAATTTGGATATCACCAGCGTCATGACCAGGTACAGAGCCGACGCGGCAAGCAGCGGTATGACATAATTAAAGTACCGGGTGCCCAATATCCTTGACCGGCGCAGAAGCTCCGCGGCCCCGAGCACCGAAACAAGCGAAGAATCCTTGATCAGCACGATGAATTCGCTGACAAGCGGAGGTATGATGTTCCGGAAGGCCTGCGGCAATATGATAAACCGCATGGTTTGGGAATAGCTGAGTCCAAGGGACCTGCCCGCCTCGAGCTGGTCGTTGCCGACCGCGATAATGCCGGAGCGTATCAGTTCCGTCGTATAAGCTCCGCTGTTGATGCCCATCGCGATCAGCCCGACCACGAACGGGTCGGGCGCAAATGAATTGCCGGTCAGCGCCTTGTAGATCGCCGGCAAACCCAGGAACAGAAACAACAGCTGCAGCAGCATCGGCGTACCGCGGATGATCTGTATGTAGATATAGGATAAACCCTTTGCAACAGGGTTCTTTGATATTCTGCCGATGGCCCCGAAGGTGCCAAGTATGACGCCGATGATCAGTGCGCCGATCGCCAGGGCAAGCGATACCAGCGCACCGATTACAAGAAACCACAGGTTGTCAGCAGTTAAAATGGTTGCCCACATATGGACTCTCCGTTAATTTTTGTCGATTGATCAATCAAGCTCCCATTTTTGTACAAGAGCGGTATACTCGTCGGTCTGCTTGTAAGCCTCGATCGCCTCGTTGAGGGCCGCTTCGAGCTTTACATTGCCGGTTTTCACTATGATCGACATTTCTTCCTTGGCAAGGTATTCGTCGAGCATCTTGAAGCCTTCCTGCGCGGCATAGTTGGCGGCAACGCCAAGGTCGCATATGACGGCGTCGCCCTGACCGTTCTTGAGCATTTCAAAGCCGACCATATAATCGTCGGGGTTGATGATCTCCGCGTTTTCAATTTCCTGCGCGGCCTTTTCACCGGTGGTGCCGAGGCCTGCGATCAGCTTTTTGCCTTTTAAGTCTTCGACCGCTGCGATGGCGGAATCTGCCGCCACGACGACAGCCTGAGCGCTCATCAGGTACGGGGTCGAATAAATGACGTTGCGTTCGGGATCATAGGTAAAGCAGGAAACGCCTGCGTCAATCTGGCCGCTGCCTAAAGCTGTGACGATGACCGAGAAGTCCATCTGCACGAACTCAAGTTCCAGTCCCATTTGGGCGGCGATGGCCCGTATCATCTCTATGTCGAACCCGATCAGGTTTCCGGCTTCGTCGATCGACTCAAAGGGCGGGTAGTCCGGGCTTGTTCCGACAATGAGCTTGCCGGGGGTTTGCAGTTCGTCGTTGTATGTTCCGTCTCCGGCCTGCTCCGCATTTATCTGGCAGCCCGCCATGAAGACCGACAGTGCGACAACCATTGTCACGATCAGTAATAATGTCTTTTTCATTTTTCTCTCCTTTAAGTTGTTTTATGAAAAGCCTTTTTAAAAGCTTTTTGTTACGATGGAAAATCCTTCGAAATCGTATTTCAGGAGCCCCGATTCATCGGACCGGTACGGCGCTCTTTTGTCCGCAATATCGCAAAAGGCCTTCGCAACCTTTTTTAATGCGACTCCGTCCACCATCGGCTCATTGTGCGAGCAGTACAGTATCCTTACGTCGATTTCATCCGCCAGGCGGAGCATGGTTTCTTTGTAGACCTCAAAGCTTGAATCAAGCCCTTCTTCTGACGACAGGTGGCAATACAGCGTTGCCGGATAGAAGGTGTCCCCGGTAAAAAGTATGGAATTCTGCCGGTCCAGCAGCATGATGCTGTCCGGCGAATGCCCGGGTGTGAACAGCACCTGCAGCTGCCGGCCGCCGAGGTCGAAAACCTGGCCTTCGGTCAGCGGGGCGGGCTTTGAGGGCCTGATGGTGTAGTTGCCGGGGTCGAAATGACCGGGGTACGGCCTGCATGTCGAGTCGCCAGCGAGGTGCACGGCGTTCTCCGAATGCGGAAGGCCGTTTTCGAGCCGCCGGGCAGCGCCCGGATATGGGTGCACATAGACAAAATCGAATTGGTGGTTGCACCCGATGTGGTCAAAGTGCGTATGGCTGTTTACGACGGTCACGTCAAGCGGCGTGAGCTCCGAAACCAGCTTCTTCATATCCCCGATGCCCATGCCGGTGTCTAGCAGCAGCGCCCGGCGTTTCCCGATGACCAAAAAGGAAATGACCTCCTGGAAATGTCCGGGCTCGTATATTGTATAAACATCATGCGGAAGCCTGTAAACCTCAAACCAGGACTGCGACTGCATAACTTTTTCAAGTCCTGTGTATCCTGCCCTCGGGAGGGCTTTGTACCATGCATCGGGCTGCACTGCGTTTTTCAATTTATTTATATCTGCCATGGTTAGCAACTCTTAACAAAATGAATATTTATGCAATATACTGCATATTAATGAATTATTATACACGCTGGACAACCAAATGTCCAGTATTATTTTCTTCCCCCGGCACGAGGGGGTTCCTGATGCGAACGAATCGTTCGTCATATTTACCGTCCTGTAGTATAATGGGATATGGATCTATCTGAATCTATCGATAGGGTCGGTATCTATGAAAGTGAAGGTAATAAAGAGGCAGCAGGACTTTCTGGTTGATTACATGCACGAAAAGGACATCCATGCCTGGCGATGCGGGGTGCTGGAATTTTTCGCCGGACAATACTGTGACCGCGCGGTATTGTATATCGACACGAACAACAGGATCAGGGAGCTGCAGGCCGGGGCAGTCGGGCGCATGCTGGAAGATTGCGGTTTTTCATACATCATGGAACCGGTTGAAAAATCGCAAAGGAAGCTCATGGACATCGGCCGCTTCTTTCGGAAGGCTTCTGCGGAAAAGGCCATGACGGAGAGCATCATACTGGCGGGCGTCAATCGTGAAAGCCGGCTCAGGGAGCTGTACGACGGCTTTCTGAGGTACTATGATTACGGCCTCGGCGCAGGGGCTTCCGGGGGTATGACAGAACTGCTGCCGCAGCTGAAAATGAATGCTGCCGGCGCGTTGTTCAACCGCGATGTATTTCCTGTATCTTTCTATGATTCGATACTGTATTGCAGAACCAGGACCGACGCCCCGTATGAGGATTTTGAGCCGTTCCTGAAGGAATCGGGCATTCATCGGTGATCGGGCGGCATCGGATATGGCCGGGCAGAAAACAAAAAGCCGGGTTTTCGAAATACGGCCCGGATGTGTTATAATCCCATTTGAATAAACTTAACAGGATGAGCTTATGACAGCTTCCAAGTTTTCGGAGTATATCAAGAGCCGGACGCTAAAATATCATTTATTGCTTCTGTTATTCTCGATACTTGCGGTAAAGAGCGTATTCATTTTTCCGTTTACGCTGACCGAAGGGCTGCGGGGGATATTGCTCGGTATGGTGCTGACGGTCGCGATGTTTTTTGTACTTACCGCGGCGGTTTACTATTTGGAGAATCTGTCGTGGCAGTACCGCGAGACCAAGGTTCCATGGTATCGTGTGCTTGTGTACATGCTGCCTGCGCTGGGGCTCTACACATTCCTGCTTTTAGCGGTCTTCCCGGGCATCATGCCCTATGACAGCCTCTATATCTGGGAAGCGACCATAACGAATCAATTTACAAACCTGCACCCGATCGGTTATACGCTGTATGTCGATGCGTTGAACTCTGCGGTCAACAGCCCGTGGTTTATCATTGCGGTGCAGATTGTCTATACGGCGTTTGCGTTCGGCATGATCGCCCATACCTTTGAAGGCATGGGGCTCAGGCGCGCCTGGTGCTGGGGCATTGCTGCAGTGCTTGCGCTGTACCCGGTCAACGCAATAACGACCGTTACGATGCTCAAGGACGTAAACTATATGATGTCGCTTGTGCTTATAAGCGTGCTGATACTGAAAACGGTTATCCGCGGCAAATTGACCTGGGGGAGTTTCCTGTCGCTCTTATTCGTTTCGCTGTTTGCGCTCTTTTCCAGGCATAATGCATTGCTGACCATTACGCTGAGCTATGTCATTTTCATGGTTTTTTGTATCATACGCAAAGACAGAAAAGCGGCACACCGCGTCGCTGCGCTCGGAGCCGCAGCGCTGTTCGTCTTTTTTATCGCGAACAAAATTATCGAAGCGGCGCTGGGCGACAGCTACTGGAAACGTTCCGGCGCACTCGATGCTGCGATGATGCCTTCGGCGCAGCTTGCTTTTGCGGTTGACCAAAACTGGTATGAACTCAGCGACAAGCAGAAGGAAGATGCGGATAAATACCTGGACCTCGGGTATATCTCCGAAACAGTTAAAACGCGCTGGAACTGGAAATTCAGCCATATATATTCCTTTACACTGAAATACGGCGAAATCTGGAGTGATATCGGGGGATTCATAAAGTTCTATTTTGACTTCTGGCGTGAGTATCCCTCCGATATGCTGCTGGCATACCAACAGATGACCGGCATCGTATGGGCGGCGCCGAACTATGGGTATACGCTGCTGTGGAATACCGGCATTACGCCGTACGATACCGACATGGGAATCCACCCGCAGTCCGTATTCCCGAAAGTACAGGAGTTTTTATACCGTACTCCGCATGTGTACTTCTGGCTGCGGCCGGCCATGTGGCTGATGCTGTCGATATTTCTTATCATTGTGTTTTCAAATCGCCACGGGTATTCGCTGATTGCCGTATCTTCGCCGATGCTCGCCAACGCATTCGGATATATCTTAGGAACCCCGGCGCAGAATGTCCGGTACCTGTACTGCAATTTCACCGTCTTCATCATTCTGGCCGCGTTTGCCTTTATGAAAAATCAAACGCCGGAGCAGCAGTCATAAAACCGGCAGGGGAGGACCCGTGCCGATGCAGAGCTTTCCATGTTTGATTCGGCAGATTCCGGCTTATATTTAAGGGTGGGATGAGCGCGCGGACTGGTTTACGAATGGACTGCGGTATGCTAAACTATTAATTGGAAAGATAAACCTAAAATGAATGGGAAAGGATCACCGCACATGCGCCGAAATTTCGTTCAGCTCCGCCTGCTTCTATGCTGCGCCATACTGCTTGCCGCAGTAATGCAGTTCACATCATGTTCCGAACCAATCAACGAAGGAGATGCGAGTATGAACCAACAAAAGCCCGTCCAAACCGAAGCCGCAACAATACAGCCGCCGGCTGCCGGAGTGCCTGAGCAAGCCGCTGCAATGCAGAGAAAGCCGCTCGTAACGGATATCTACACCGCGGATCCGTCCGCGCATGTATTTGACGGCAGGATCTATATCTATCCGTCACACGATCTGGATTACCAGGATCCCGTGCCGACCGACGAGGACGGCAACCACTACATGATGGAGGATTACCATGTATTGTCGATGGACGGCCCCGATTCGCCGTGCGTAGACCACGGCCAGGTGCTGCACCTTAGCGATATTCCGTGGGCCAGGCAGCAATTGTGGGCTCCGGACGCAGCCGGCAAGAACGGCAAGTATTATTTGTATTTCCCTGCTAAGGACAATGATCTGATTTTCCGCATGGGCGTAGCCGTAAGCGACAGCCCGGCAGGGCCCTTTACAGCGGAGCCCGATTATATTCAGGGAAGCTTCAGCATCGATCCGGCTGTTTTTGTCGACGATGACGGCAGAGCCTATATGGTATTCGGCGGCATTTGGGGAGGGCAGCTGGAAAGATGGCAGACCGGCGAGTATGATCCCGCGGGATCCTGCCCGGTCGGCACCGAGCCAGCGCTCGGGCCGCAAATGGCTGAGATGACCGACGATATGCTCAGCTTTAAGGAGCCCGCGCGCGAGATTTCAATCGTCGATCAAAACGGCAGCCCCATTCCGGCGGCGGATGAAACCAGACGGTTTTTTGAAGGCAGCTGGATCCATAAATACAACGGCAAATATTATCTTTCGTATTCGACCGGAACGACGCATTTCCTTGTCTATGCGACCAGCGACAACATCTGGGGGCCGTATGTGTACCAGGGCAGAATTTTAAACCCTGTGGCGGGATGGACGACACACCACTCCATCGTCGAGTTTGAAGGGAAATGGTACCTGTTCTATCATGACGCTAAGCTGTCCGGCGTCGACTATAAGAGGAATGCGATGTTCACAGAGCTTACCTACAACGAGGACGGCACGATCCAGACCATGAATCCGTATCAAAACTGAGCTTTCAAGCCGCAACAGCTCCCGTTCACTGACGGGGGCTGTTTTTTGCAGGCTCCGTTACGCCGCACAGTATTTCCATGTCATTGTACTCCGACAGCAGCTACACAGGATGGATCCGTTTTGTGCCGTCGGCGGATACGCGGAAGCTCCGGCTGTATCTTGATATAAAATTGACAATTCATTGATTATCTGGCCTTTATGCGATGGTATAATGGATTCATTAATAAGGGAGGCGGGATGGCGTCAATTGGAAAAGATATTGGTAGCAGATGACGACAGTGAAATTGCTGAACTGATATGCACATACCTCGAGAACGATGGTTTTGCTGCTGAAACAGCCCGGGATGGCATGGAAACGCTTGCCATGCTCCGGTCAGGCGATTATCAGTTGTTGATACTGGATATCATGATGCCGGGCATCGACGGGCTGGAGGTCTGCAGGCAACTGAGAAAGTTCATGAACATACCCGTCATCATGCTGTCCGCCAAGTCGCAGGACATCGACAAAATTACAGGGCTCTCGTTCGGTGCGGACGATTACATGATCAAGCCGTTTAATCCCCTTGAACTGCTGGCGCGGGTGAAATCACAGCTCCGGCGGTATCTTAAGTTTAACCCGGGCGGCAATCCGGCCAGCGGGGGTGATATCATTGATGTAAACGGATTGATGATTGATATCAAGTCGCACGAGGTAACGCTGTTTGACAAGATTGTTAAGCTGACACCGATCGAGTTTGACATACTGTCGCTCCTGGCCAGGAACAGGGGTATGGTTTTTTCATCGGAAGCCATATTCAGCTCGATCTGGAATGAAAAGTACTACACGTCGAACAACACGGTCATCATGCATATCCGGAATATTCGTGAGAAGCTCGGAGACGATACAAAAAATCCGAGATACATAAAAACGATATGGGGGGTCGGCTATAAAATTGAAAAGGAATAAAAGGCTTACGCTCCGTGTAAAAATATTCCTGCTGTTTTTCTGCAGCGCGCTGCTGACCGCCGCAATTGTGCTTGCTCTGATGTCGTTGGTCAGACATGTTTATCATACGGGAAGCCCGGATATGCAAAGGCTGATACGGAGCGCCATGTACAACTACAATCTGGAAATCCCGATGATCATCGTGACATCTCTTGTATTCTTTTGCCTGCTGCTGCTGTTGTTTTCATACCGGCATATTCGATATATAAGTACGATTGCAAGGCTTGTGTCCATGATGCAGGTCGAGCAGCTTGACATCCGCATCCCGATTGAAACCCGCGATGAATTCGGCGAGCTCGCCGGAAACATCAATGAGATGGCGGAGCGCATACAGTCCTTTGTAAGTACCAGGGAGCAGGAAAACAAGCTCAAATATGACCTGATCACCGGCCTTTCGCACGATTTGAGAACTCCCATGACGTCGATACTCGGATATATCGACCTGATAAAGTCCAGGCCGGAGCTGTCCGCCGAGCAGCGCGGCAGATATATAGACATCATACAGGCTAAATCGAACAGAATGCAGCAGATGATCAACGATCTGTTTGAATATACGCGTGTTTCATCGCCGGCTTTTATGATGAAAAAGGAAAGAATAGACCTCTGCGAGCTTGTGAGACAATGCGCCGACACGTTCATGCCGATACTTGAGAAGGAGGATGCAATCCTCAGGATGCACCTGCCGGATGAGCCCCTTTTGATCAAAGCGGACGGTGAACTGATGATGCGCGCCGTTGAGAACATATTGTCAAATGCTTGTAAATACGGGCTTGATGAAAAACGGATCGATATTGCCGTGAAAAGCAACGGAACCATTGCGGATATAAGCATTACGAATTATGGCTCGATCATACCCTCCGGTGATATGATGCATATATTTGAGAGCTATTACAGGCTGGAAGCCGGGGAAAACGACAGGCAGCCGGGGACGGGCCTCGGGCTTGCCACGGCCAAAGCAATCGTATCCGGGCATGGAGGCAGTATAAGCGCTCAGAGCGACTATGACGGCACTGTTTTTCGAATCGAGCTGCCTGTTGATCAATCTTTATAAATTCTTTATTATATATTGATCGGCTCTTTAGGCTGCGCCGCTATGATTGGCGGTGAGTAACTTGAGGAGCTTTTTCTATGAGAGTTATAAAGACAATACTGATCACTTTGATCGCATCTCTGCTCGTTATAGCGGCTGTACGCTGCGGTTCGGGCATTGACCGGGGCAATGATGCCCATGATCTGATGCATACCCCGGCAGAAACACCGGTCCCCGGTCCGACCGATACGGCGGAACCCGCTCTGGCACCCGTTGCCGATATGCCCGGCATCATGGCGCAGAGCGCAATTTTGATGGATGCGAAGACCCGTGCGGTGCTGTGGGAGAAAAACGGAGACATGCCGATGTACCCTGCAAGCACGACAAAGATCATGACCGCTCTGGCTGCCATCGATTGGATCGAGACCGGTTCGGTGCTCCGTGTGGGTGACGAAGCGAACAAGGCGGGGGCAGGCTCAAGCATCGCGGGGCTTGATTACGGAGAAGAGATATCATTTGAAAATCTCTTGAATGCGCTGCTGCTGCCATCCGGCAACGACGCGGCCTATGTGCTTGCGGTAAACGCCGCGCGGATTGCTTCGGGAAACCGGAATATGCCCATTGATGAGGCGGTCGCGTTTTTTGTGGACATGATGAACCGGAAGGCTTCCGAACTGGGAGCGGGGCAAACACATTTCACGAATCCGGACGGTTATCATGATGAGGGCCATACTACCACCGCTTATGATCTTGCGCTGATCGCAAGAGAGGCCATGGAGTCCGCGCTCTTCCGTGAAGTCGTGTCGACGGAGCATGTCCGCATTGACGATTACAGACAGTTTAATGAGAACGATACGGCATACAGGGATTGGTACAATACCAACGAGCTTATACGGAGGGGCGGCTCGAATTATTATGAATATGCTACCGGCATTAAAACAGGGCATACCGAAAGCGCAGGCTATTGTCTTGCGGCGTCTGCGAGCAAGGGATCGGACACTGTCATTGCGGTTGTTCTGGGCAGCACGCAGGAAGCCGTGTTTGCCGATGCGAGGATACTGCTGGAGGCTTGCTTTGATTAACTTTGGTTTGTCGATATTCTGCGGTTGACAATTGATCATTCGGCTGTAATAATTTTCTTATGATACAGAAGGTGTGATACTATGAAATACTTGCGTCCTCCCTGTTAAGACCAGACTCCATATGGTTCCCGGGCGCCTCCATAAAGGCTTCTTTTATCATACGGAAATTTATGGAGGAAGGATTCATGGAATATAATAGAAATATTGCCGTGCTTTACGCACTCAAGTTCTTTGGCAGTTTGATACCCGCGTATGTGATCGAAAGGCTTTTTTTCGAGATACGCGGCATGACCGTGCAGATGGTCGTTTTTGTCGAGATCATCTATGCGGTTACGATTGTACTTTTGGAAATACCGACGGGCATCGCAGCGGACAAATGGGGCAGGAAAAAAATGATGCTCCTGTATGCAGTTATGGGCTGCTGCGAATTCCTGATACTTCTTTTTTCGGCCCGATTCTGGCACTTTACGGCCGTCGGCGTTCTGGCGGGGATCGGCAATGCCGCAGCCAGCGGCTCCGAGAATGCGCTGCTCTATGACTCACTGCTGCAGGCCGGCCGGCAGCAGCAATTCGAAAAGCACCTCGGGCGGCTGCATGCCGTTGAGTTTGCGGCCATCATCATCGCATCGCTCAGCGGCGCGTTCCTGGCCGGGAAATTCGGGTTTGAACTGAACTACCGGATCTCGGTGGTAAGTTCCGCGCTGGCGCTTGTAGCCGCACTGCTGCTCTCCGAGCCCCGGGTGCACGGCGCAGGGGAAGAGCCGATTCCGATCAGGAAATTCCTGGCCGAATCCATTGCTTTTTTTAGGGCGAATCAAGGCGTGGTTGCGGTTTTGCTTGCCGGTATTTCGTCAGGCGCTGCGCTCAATTATCTTGACGAGTTCTGGCAGATTTATCTGAACCGGATCCATATCGGCGTATCCTGTTTCGGGCTTTTCATAACGGCCATGATGCTGCTGCAGCTGCCGGGCAGTCTGCTGGCCCATGCGCTGAAGCGAAAGTTCTCCTGCAGGGCTTTGCTGACGGCGGTATGCGCAGTCTTTACGGCTTGCTTTTTCTGCCTTTTCATAATCAGGAGCACAGCCGGTATCATTGCGGCATTTGTCATCTATCTGATGTCCGGGCTGGTCGACCCGCTGGTTTCGGGTTATCTGCACCACAGGGCGGATTCCGCGATGCGCGCGACGCTCGATTCCTTCCGGTCGCTGGCGCTGAGAGCCGCAGTAACCATGGTCGGCCTCGGCTTCGGCTATTTTTCGGACCGGTTTGAAATATTCGGCGGATTTGCTTTTCTTGCGGCTGTCTGCGTGCTTTTCCTTGCCTATCTGATACCTGCGCTGAAAAAGATCGTATCGTAATAGAAGGGCGGTTCATACCGCCCTTAATCCATATCAAACATGATTTGTGTTTTTTTGAAGGATTGAATATTGCGTTCGGTTATGACATCACCCGGGCCGGGTGCGCTGTAAAGCATCGGAGATTTCGGGTCATGCGTTTTATACCGGCCTTGTACCGTTGCGGCATTGTAGTTCGCGTAGCAATACAGGCAGCGGTTCGGGCAGGTGTTGTAGGCGCCGATATCGATGCTCTCGATGCAGCCGCACTCCGCGCGCTGGTTTTTGTCCTTGCCGGCTTCGATCCGACAGCCGGTTATTCTTTCAATGAAGCTCTTGTCAATGCAGCCGGCCCGGCGGACTCCCGTGCCTGTCAGATCGATTTTCTCGGCGCAGGCCTGCAGAGCGATGCCGCGGCTGCGTGCTATGGCGGACAGCCGGGCGGCCATATCCGGCATATCCTGACCGGACAGCGGCATCAAACCCAGTTTTGCGGCATTGCTCCGCGTATTCCTGTACTCGTCGATAAAACTTATGATGCATGTGTTTGTATAGCCTTCGAGCGATTCGGCCATGATCTCAAAGTCGTTCATATGATCATCCGTATTATAGCGCGGGTTTATCAGTATCGGATCGTACCGCCACACGACGCGCTCCGGCCCGATCCTGTCCGACAGCCTTCTGAATGCATCTACAACCTCGCTCTTTATGGGTACATTCGGCTCGATATCCGCGCCGTACGGCGTCAAAGTGAACAGAAAACAGTAGGAGTACCCGGTCAGCTCACCGAGCCTCGCGGACATCGGCGAAGGGTTCTTGGTCCAGAAAACGATGCAGTCTATGACATCGGGGGATAACGGGATCCGGCTGATCTGCCTCGGGTTCATAGGATTGCGCACCAAAACAAAGCCGTCCCCGAGGCGGCGGAAGAACCAATCGGTGTAATAATTCGGTATATCCGTCCTTCTGCTTGCGCTGATGATCATACGGTCAATTATAGCATATAAACTCCTTGGCGATTCCGGCAACGCAATATATCGTGCAATTTGCGTGCCGATGAATTAAAATCAAGGTGATAAGCAATGATACGGTATCAGGAGAATTGGATGAAAAAGCAAAAGCAGGTTGTCAGGTTCGATATGAAGCGGCTGCCGTTCCGGCAGAACGCAGTGCTAACGGTGCTTGCCTGGATTTTAAGCTTCCCCGAGGTTTGGATGCGCGGGCTCAGGATACGCAAGGTCAATATGAAGGGATTAAAGCCCCCGTATATCATGCTGAACACGCACATGGCATTCCTGGACTTTAAAGTGGCGACCGCCGCGATCTTCCCGAGAAGGGCCAACAACATCGTGGCCATCGACGGCTTCATCGGCCGGGAATGGCTGCTGCGGCTGGTAGGCTGCATTTGCAAGCGCAAGTTTACGAATGACTTCGTGCTCGTCAGGCAAATCGACCATGTACTGAAAAAGAACAAGGATATACTGATCATCTACCCCGAGGCGCGGTATTCGCTGGCGGGCACCACCGCCGTGCTGCCCGAATCGCTCGGAAAACTGGTCAAACTCATGAACGTGCCGGTCGTCGTACTGAACATGCACGGGCACTATCTGAACTCGCCGTGCTGGAATTTGAAGAAACGCGGTGTTCCGGTCCGGGCCGATATGACGCAGATCATAAGGGCCGACGAAATAGGGGCGCTTGATTATAAGCAGATCAACGACCGTATCGGTGCGGCGTTTTATTACGACGAGTACAGGTGGCAGAAGGACAATCATATTAGAATCAAACACAAGGACAATGCAAAGGGCCTGCATAAGGTTTTGTACAAATGCCCGAACTGCATGACTGAAAACAAAATGAATTCGGAAGGCGTGAAGCTCTGGTGCGGGCATTGCGGCAAAGAGTGGGTGATGTCCGAGCTTGGCGAATTATCCGCCGTTAGCGGCCGCACTGAATTTACGCATGTTCCGGACTGGTATGAGTTTGAGCGCGCCGAGGTGCGCCGCGAGATCGAGCTGGGAACGTACGGCTTTTCAGATGAAGCGGTCATTGTAGATTCTCTGCCGAATGCGAAGGGCTATATCAGGCTGGGGGAGGCCAGGCTGTCGCACGGCATGGACGGGTTCAGGCTTGAGGGCGAGTTCGGCGGTATGCCGTTTATGCTTAGAAAGACGCCTGAATCGATGTACTCCTGCCATATTGAATATGACTATTTCGGCAAGGGCGACTGCATTGATTTGTCGACGATCGAGGATACATACTATATTTATCCGCAAATCGGCAATGTGGCGGTCACAAAGATCGCGCTGGCGACGGAGGAACTGTACAAGTATGATGCCCTGGCACAAAGCGCAGTCATAAAAGAGTCTGCGGTATAGCCGATTAATCAATCGACAGATACGGGCTGATGCACCGGCGGTGCCGGTCACCATGAGTTGGCTCCTGGTGCAAAAGAATGATCATAGGCTCCAGGGTACATGTAAATTATCGCGGGCGATTTGCTTAATATTTAACCAAAACGGCAATGCTATATACGGAGGATTGATATGAATATCAAAAATATCAGCGACAGCATCGTGTTCAGCAATGACAATTTAACAAAGAGGATTATTTTTTCAGACCGGCAGGTGCTTAATTTTGTTTTGAACCTGCGGCCGGGGCAGACAATACCCGCGCACAGGCATGAACAGTCGGCTGTTGTCTTATTTGCGCTTTCCGGCAGATGCAAAATACGCGTCAACGATGAAACGCAGGACATACGGGATGGCGCGGTACTGTTGGTAAGGGGCGAGGATGATTTCGAGATCACCGAAGTTTCCGACGACACATCGCTGTATGTTACCATCAGCCCGAACCCTTCGAGCGAATTGTATTCCCAACCATTCGGATAAGCAGACTACCTAATTTAAGATTATTCCTGCCGGCGCATGCAACAATATGCGCCGGTTTTCCGTCTATTGTATCAATGGTAAATGATAACGCGTAAACCGGAATTAAATATTAAAGATTTATTAAGCTTTATTGACAATACGGTGTCTTTCATCTATGATAAACAGTATGCCATATATTGTATTTTATGAATATGGAAGCATCGAACGTTGACCAAAGGTTGAAATATGACAAGAAGAGAGAAAAACGACACGAAAAGAAACAATGCGATGCGCATCGCCTCCATCATTGCAATATCGGTGTTTATACTGTCCGTTATCATTCTCGGCATCTACATCTATTCCATGCTGAACAGGATGAAGTACAACCCCGAAGAGGAAATTCCGGTCGTAACCGAAACGCCCGAGCCGCTGCCGACCTACGCCGAACCCACGCCGACCATGGAGCCGACGCCTACGCCGGATCTTACACCGAAGAGCAACGAGGAATACGGCGTGATCAACATCATGATATTCGGCGTGGACAACCGGTACAAAAACAGCTATTCCGGCCGGAGCGACGTCAACATCGTGCTTACGCTGGATACCGTCAACAAGGAAGTACGCATGACTTCCATCCTCCGGGACACGCTGATCTATCTGCCGGCGCAGCAGGATTACAACCGTATCAACGCGGCCATCGTCTATGAGGAAGGCCCGGACGGTGCGGTTGCCGCCATTGAAGATGCGTTTCGGATAGACATTGACCACTATATGATTACCAGCTTCCGCAAGGTGGCAAAAATCATCGACGCGGTGGGCGGCGTCAACGTATACCTGACGCAAAATGAGACCTGGGCTCTGAACGGGCTTTTACAGGAAATGAATCTGCTGTACGGCTACGCCAGGGAAAAGGATATGCTGAGTGCCACGGGCAATGTGCACCTGACCGGCCTGCAGGCGGTCGCCTATATGCGCATACGGCATATCGATTCGGACAATGAACGCGCAAACCGGCAGATGGAAGTCTTTAAAAACATGAAGGAGAGACTGAAGGACGCCGATTTAAAGACATTCAACAACCTGATGGATACGGTGACCAGCAATGTCAAAACGGATATGGAGCCTTTGAAGCTGCTGGAGGTTGCCAAGGTTTTGTATGACTTAAGGAACGGCGGATTCAGGACAGCCCAGGCCCCGTTTGAAGGGTATTATGAGCAGACCTATTATCATGATATGTCCGTATTCAAGGTCAACAGCGAAAAGACCAACGAATTGCTGCATAATTTCATCTATGAGGGGATAGACCCGCAGTAAAGTGAATAAAGGCCGTTCCGACGGCCTTTTTCTTGGTTATACCCGTACCGTAAAAAATTACTACGTAACAAAACAGTAAATCTTTAATAATCAAATAGTAATATTAATGAAGCTGTTGTATAATTCAAATATGCAAAAACATGATGTAAAAATGAAAAACGGCAAAGCATTTCCGGCAGTCATTTTCGCCGTGTTGTCCCGTCTGGGCATCATGGTCATACTTGCCTTTGGTGTGTTTTATTTTATCGGCAAAAAGACCGTTTGCCTGATCCGCAAAAATAAGGACTGCGGTACGCTCGAGCAGTTTATAAAAAGCCTAGAAGAATCTTTGAGCGGAGGCCTTGCGAAATCCGGACCGGAAAGAAAGACGGCGGCAAACGCCACCCGGCAGACAAATGCACGTACGGCAAACATGGCCGCGTTTTCGGTAAAGCCGCCCTTTCAATGCAAAGCGGACATTCCTGCCGGCGCAGAGCCCGGCCAGGTTCATAGGACGGCCCCCGTACGAAAAACACGCGTAAGAATGGCGAAGGTAAAAAAGCAATCTTCCCGTATGAGCCAAGGCACGATCTATACGATACGCCTTGCGGCAATGATTCTCGGAACCGCACTCATCACGGCTGTCGTTCTCATATCGACCAGAGGATTGCGCTCAAAGGACGCGCTTGCCGGTCAAAACGTTTTATCCGGAATCGCCGGGCCCGAGGTGCTTGGAATGCTGAGCGCCGGCCAGAGCGAGGGGTACCCGGAGACTACCCCCGAAATGACTCCCATACCCACGCCGGAAGCGACGCCGGAGGCCACGCCGGAACCGACCACTACACCAGCCCCTTCCGGAGAGCCGCAGGTACAGCCGGGCATACTGATTCATATCGATGAAACAAACGACCTGGTTGCCTCGATCCAGGAACGCCTGATGGAACTGCATTACATGGACAGCGACGAACCCACCACATATTACGGCCCTGTTACGGAATATGCGATGCAGCTTTTCCAGCGCGGACACAAACTTTCCGTCGACGGAGTCGCCGGATACGAGACACTGACGCTGCTGTTTTCCGACAAGGCGGAGCCCTATCTGGTGCGCAAGGGTGACAAGGGCACCGACATTGATAAAATACAGGAAAGACTCGCGGAACTCGGATATCTCGATGATAAGGATCGCGACGGCCGGTTTGACGAGGAAACGGATTATGCCGTGCGTGTATTCCAGGGGCGCAACAAGCTCTCCCAGGACGGCATCGTCGGGCACCATACGACGCAGGTACTGTTCAACGAAGACGCAAAGCCTGCCAAAAGCCATTCTTCGGGGGGCAGTTCATCCGGCGGCAGCTCGTCGGGCGGCAGCTCATCCGGCGGCAGTTCGGGCGGATCTTCGGGAGGGTCATATAATGCGAACGACGCGGCCTCTTTCGTGGCCTTCGCAAAATCACTGATGGGACAGGGCATACCCTATGTCTGGGGCGGAAAGACGGCATCCGGGCTCGATTGCTCCGGATTCATCTATTACTGCCTGAACCAGACCGGGAACAGCATCGGGTACAAGACCTCGGCGGCCTGGGCGCAGAGCTCCTATGCCACCATCAGCTCCATGGACGATGTAAAGCCGGGCGACATACTGTGCTTTGACGGCCACGTCGGCATCTATATCGGGGACGGCAAGATGATCGATTCTTCCTCCTCGCAGAATGGCATACGCATCACCAATGTCAAGAGCTCCACTTATTGGAACAACCACTGGGTCTGCGGAAAAAGGATATTCTCATAGCTTTCCTGCAAACAAGCCGGACAACGAGCCCGGAATCCATAGAAAGACAAAAAGGCCCGAACAGGGCCTTTTTCTGTATGTGGTTTCATGATTAACAGATCAGCCCAGCCCCAGGAGCCTCGCCCCCTGCGCAACGATCAGGCATATGATGACTCCTGTAATGGCAGGCACGAGGAACGAAACAAGCGTCCATTTAAAGCTCCCGGTTTCCTTGCCGATCGTCCATAGCGTTGTTGCGCACGGCCAATGGTTCAAGGAAAAGAGCATCATGCATACGGCGGTCAGCCATGTCCAGCCGTTATCGACAAATAACTGCTTCATGGCTTCAAGGCTTTCGAGCTCGAGTATTGAGCTCCTTGCCGTATAGTTCATGATCAGGATCGGTATCACGATTTCATTTGCCGGGAGCCCCAGTATAAAAGCCATCAGGATAGTGCCGTCAAGCCCGAGCAGTTTGCCGAACGGATCCAGAAACTGCGAACAGCGGGCCAAAAGGCTGCTGTCACCGATCATAACATTGGACATAAACCATATAACGAGGCCCGCGGGAGCCGCGACTGCCAAGGCGCGGCCGAGCACGAACAGAGTCCTGTCGAATATGGAGCGGATGATGACCTTGCCGACCTGCGGTTTGCGGTACGGCGACAGCTCCAGCGCAAAGGATGAAGGGATTCCTTTTAATATGGTTCTTGACAGAACTCTGGATATCAACAGTGTAACGGAAATGCCGAGCACGATTGCCGTCAATATGCTGAGTGCTGCCGCGACATCTCCGAAAGACCCCGCTGCGCCTGCGATGAATATCGTCGAAAGCGCGATCAGTGTAGGGAAACGGCCGTTGCACGGAACGAAATTGTTTGTGATTATCGCAATCAGCCGCTCGCGCGGCGAATCGATGATCCTGCAGGATATGACCCCGGCCGCATTGCATCCGAAGCCCATGCACATGGGTGGTTGATATTCGGATGCCGAACCGATCAAAAGAGATGCATGCTGATAAAGATCATGCAATACAGAGCTATATCCTTATACAAATCGCCACAAATGTTGAATATGCCTGCTGTGATTACAGACCATTATTTCCATGAGATGCAATTGGCGCAATGAGAAAGAGAGCTTGTTGCCATTTAAGACAATCAGCTCTCTTTGCATGGATCACTGAATCAATGTTCTGAAAAACTCGCACTAATGTTTATATAGTATGTCACCTTAAACTTCGTCGAGACTGCATTTTTTAACCAACTTCATCAATTCACTTTCGGAAAGAGTACATTCTTCCGGTTTATCCTTAAAGCAAATCACGAAAGGATCATCCTTGGAATATGGACGCCATTTCGGCAGTTCCTGCCCGATGGAGTCCTGTCCGTTGGGATCTCCATACTTTACAAAGTTGGTCCAGTAGGAGGAAACCTGACGGGCCAGATCGTAATGCTTGCCCGTAAACGGTCTCCAGCAGCGTGCCAGCGATTCGAATGTAAACCACATATCGGAACCATGATACGAACCCCTGTCGTCGCCGGGGATATCATGATCAAATAAATAGACAAAGGTCGTTTTCCCATCGTAACTCTGCCGCTGGGCAAAGCATCTGGACGCTACGTTGCGGCTGAATGCTTCCTCAGTCTTAAGGAGCGCAGCCAGTTCCTCATCGTTATTCACATTTGCAAGAGCCAGGAAATTCTCGGCTTCGTCACCATAATGGGTGAGGACATACTCCCTGAATGTTGCCGCATCAGCCAATTCGGGCTGCCGTACGGGGTCTGGCCTGGCCTCTCCCCAACATCCGCCTATCATGCAGGGTACATTATGCGTATGACCCGCTAAAAACGCATCTCGGATGGGCTCGGGCAGAAAAACTCCATCGATGGTCGGAAGCCACATAATCGGGGCACCGCTCGCCGGACGCATGCTGAAGGCTGTAGCCGTGATGACAGCGGGATCGATGTGGCGCGCTTCCTCAACCGTGCTGACATCCAGATGCTTTAGTAGTGCTTCGCCTTCACTTTGCGCCATTTCGAGCGACCGGTCCATCTTAACGCCGGCATCCGGTGCAGAAATACCGCCGCAAGACATCATGATGGCTCCCTGGAATTTACCCCGGGCCATTGGAGAAGTCAGCAGGCACTGAACCGACATGCCGCCTGCGGATTGGCCTCCGATTACTATTTTTTCAGGGTCGCCGCCGAAGGCGGCAATATTTCGGCGCACCCACTCGAGGCCGGCCAACTGATCCAGAAGCCCGAAGTTGCCCTGCAATGCGCCGGGCTCTTCCATCTCCAGATCCTTATGCGCAAAAAAGCCCAAAGCACCAAGCCGATAGCCGACCGTTACAAAAACGACACCTTTTCTTGCCATACGCTCGCCGTCGAATTCCATTTCATAGGAGTATCCTGCACGGAACCCGCCGCCATGGATGTAATAAAAAACGGGTAGTTTTTCACCAGTTCTTTTGGCAGGTGTCCAGATGTTCAGATACAGGCAATCCTCACTCATCTCATACTCTTTTGCGGTCGGATTGAGCTCCTTTGTATAAAAATCCGTCCAGTCAATGCCTGGCTGCTTCTGCCAGGATACCGGCTTGAAACGGTCCGCCTTATAGATGCCATCCCAATCGGCATGCGGCCGGGGCGCTCTCCACCGCAAATCACCGACAGGCGGTGCCGCATACGGTACTCCTTTAAACACAGTGACTCTCGGGTCACCGCCGGCATAACCCTGAATTTCGCCGTTTTCTGCCATTACCTTTCTCAGCATATGATTCCTCCTTTATTTATTTGCCTAAACATACGTTGATACATACTTACGCCAGGTATTCCAGTGTTCCGTCCTTATGACGGACAAAGCGCGAGAAAAACTCATCATAAATCATAAATGCAAGCTCGGGAGAATAGGTATGCGGCCAGTTTTTTACTCCGGTAAATCTTACGAGGGGTATACCGTTTTTATCCCGAATAATTGTATTCATGTATATGCCTGTTTCATAATAACGGCGATTGGAGTAATCGATCTTATTCGCCGCGCACAGGTTGTTCACCGTAATATAATTGGATGTGGATTCATCGAGGCTGCAGCCGTCAAGATCAAATTCCCCCATGGTATACCAAACGTTACGTAAATAACCGTCGTCTGGCTCGGGTATCG
>Ga0123334_1001772_pt1 | contig 26158 bp, 20 predicted proteins | sample BiotimSIPDNA_FD_89706 | JGI IMG/M metagenome (GOLD analysis project Ga0123334, IMG submission 89706) | Anaerobic biogas reactor microbial communites from Washington, USA - Biogas_R1 time_0 SIP DNA | ecosystem: Engineered > Bioreactor > Anaerobic > Unclassified | place: Washington, USA... | reverse complement strand
TTACAGGTTTTGGAAGAAAACCTGCCCCTGCCACCCCACTGGCAAATGGCAAGCTACTTTTTCAAAAGCCTTCAAGCGTTTGAGCATGACCAGCTTTTTGAACTCATCCAAGCCACACTTGAAGAAAACTGGAAAGACGCAATGTGGATCTTCTGCAAAGATTTTTCCAGCCATTTCAAAGAGGACGACGCTAAAAACATATTGATGTCTATGCGCAGTCTGGCAAATGCCACGGCTGAAAAAACAGTCCTTATCCCCGAGGTCCTGCCATCCATTCAGCTAAGTCTCGCGCAAAACCTCAATCGCCTGCGTGCCAATCATGCTGAACAAACAGAACTGCTCTCAAATCTTGAGGCGGTTCAAAACCAATTGGCAGCTATCCAACAAAACTGGTCCAAACTGGAAGAAAAGGAAGCCCTAGGCGAAAAACTGCTCAATACACGGGAAATCCTGATTCACCTGACTGCCATGGGACTAAACATTCCTCCCAATTATCAGACCAGTTTAACCACAGTGCTATCCAAAACCCGCGAGATTTACCGCGCGTGGGCAAACGCAGATCTTGAACAAGCTCAAAGCGTGTTACGTGAGCTTTTCGTGCTTGACCCCACCTTGCAATATCTGCAAAACATTGACATAGAACTGCAAAAAACTGCTGAATGGGTCGAAACGCTCAAAAGCGGTCCGCAAACGGAGCAAAGCCTAAACCAGTTTGGCGATGAACTTTTAGCCAGCTTTCCTTTAGCTTATCTCAAACTGGGCACGCCTGGTTGGCTAAACGCCATGCACACCACAGCGACCGTGTTCCAAAAATGCCAGGTTTTAGACGAAATGCGCGCTCAACTCAAACAAATTGGCATGCCCCTGACCTGGTCTGAGCTCAGTTCGCTCAAGCTGGACTTTCAGGCACCAGCCAAGCCTCTCACCAGTCTTAAACCTGCCCAGGAAGAAGCCTTGGCCAACTTCCACAAAACGCTCGCCAACAATACCGATACCCAAAAAGCGCTCGAAAACCTAAAAGTCCATTTACCCCAATACGCCTTTTTGTACACGAAACTCAACGAGCGGATTCAGAACGTTTGGCTGCTCCAAAGCGCTGATTCGAATCCAATAGAGATTGACATTTTCCCAAAACCCGACCATGCGCGGGTGCAAGAATTGATGGAAGTCCTGAAATACATCGAAGACTGGCGCGCGGGCACCCAATCGCGCGCTTTCGGCTTCACCCGCCCTGCGCCGCAAACCACGCAAAACTGGCGACTTTTGGAAGAAATTGACATCGCCAGCAAGCAATGGCGGGATATAATCCTGCCCATCTTGTCGAAAATCAAACAAAAAGACTGGAAATTTCCACCAGATCAAGATCCAAAACAAAGCGCTTATCCCGCGTTGCTAAGCTGCGCGCGTCAGCTAAACAAGTTAAATCTCGCCTGGAAAAACGTTGAACATCGAGGCATTTTCCCGGAAAGTCTGGCAGAAATGTCAGGCTATGCCACCCAGGCGCAAAGTCTTTTTTACCAGTTTTGGCAATCCGTCGAAAAGAACAGCATTGCTGCCCATCGCTGGCTGGCTATGGTCAACCAGTCCATTTTCAGCGAAATCAACCAAAGCCTTTTGCTCATCATTCGCCAACTGCTTGCCCTATCCAGAAGTTTGGATGTCATCAACAACCCTGACATGGCGCGCACAAGGCTGGCACTCAACAGCGCCGGAGAAATCATGTTTACCCTGGTACGCCTGAACGATTTGATTTTGCCACCCAGTCGTGACTTTAACCTTTACAGACACTGGCGACAGCAATATCTTGATTTAATCCAGGAAGGCAACGTAAATAAAATCCGCGAAAACATTCAATCTATCGAAAGTATTCATCCGCTATTACCCTGGCTGGATGAGCTGTTAAGAAGGGATACCGACTACTTTAATTTGCCCGAAGAGCAAAGATGGTAGAATAGGCTATCTGCGAGGAAAAATTGCGAGAAGAAATACTTGATTCAAATGCTTCATACTATTTAGGTGAAGCCCTTGATACCTGGCTGAGTGTAGGACACCGCGATGTGGCTGTTCCTGAGGCGGCTGGTTCGAGCGCGCGTGTGTTTTTATTGAAGCACGCCAATGACAGTTTGCCATGGCGTATCAACCCTGCTTTCAAAGTGATGCGACACGATAAACAAGCCTATGCCATGCCTCTTTTCCGTGAGGAATTTAAGATATTGGGGAACATCAAAGGCATTGACGCAATCACCCCCATGCTTCAAGGTGGTTTCTTAAAACCTACACCGGGTACAGTTTGGCCCGATGAACTCGCGCCAAGTTCCAAAATCCTTGAACTGCAAGGTGGCGGTCAAAACATCAAAGGCACTTTGGCTGTTTTTGAACCCGATGAAGTGAACGATATCCTTGAGCAATTCGATGAACGCCTTCAGGATGGCTGGTTGCCTTTCCTCATTTTAGAACGACGCTGGGAAGATAATCTCTATATGCTTTGCGACGCTGGCTACACCAGAGGCGCTTTTATTCAAAACCTGAGCATGAAACAAGTGCTCGATATCGCCATGCAGATTACCGATATTCTCGAAAAAGCTCACGCGCAAGGAGCGGTTTTCCTTGACCATAAGCTTTTGCATTACTACTGGAACGAACCCCGCCAAAAAGTCATCATACTCGACTGGAATATTGGCAGGTGGATGGGAAGAGACCTCGCGCCAGAAATGATTCGCGACGACCTCTTACAGTTCAGCGCGCGCGCGTTGCATCATCTCTTTACTGGACAACAAGCACCGGGCGCCGCAGTCGTCGGTGGCAACCGCCCTGAGGATATCGCCAACTCCCCAAGCCAGTTCAAAGCGTCTTATTCCTTTGACGTGCAAAAGCGACTGAACAACGACGAAATGCGTTTTCTTGAAGATGCTCTGCAGGGCAAATTTGCCAGCGCGACAGAGATGAAAACTCAGTTAGCCATTCTCGCGGCCAAACGCTAAGCGAACCAAACGATTTTTAAGGATAGCTATGATCAAACCCTTAATCGAACAAGCCCAAAAAGTACTTGCCTCAGCGAAGCCAGGCGACGATGAGTTATTAAACGCGCAAAGTGAATTAGCCTCGTTTCTTGAAGCTTTAAGCACCGGTCGGATGAGTATAAAAGTCGATATTGACGATCTCGAAGAGTCCGAAAGGCTAATGCGTGAATTGAAACGGGAAATCAACCGTCGCCAGGCTGGTGTCCCCGCTGCAGAAGCAACGCCATCCACGCCCGTCCAAAGGGCTCAAACTGAACCGATAATGAGCGCTCAAACCACGCCTGCACCGCTTGAAGACACTTCGCCCTCACCGGTTATCCCGGGAACACATGAGCCAATCGCCAGCCCATCACCGATTTTTTCGCAAATCTTACAAAACGACAGTTTAGGTGGCTTGGATAGTGACCCCTTAAAACGCTTCTTCCAATCCGCCCATGACCCCGAAGCGGAACGCTTGATGGACCAGGCTGAAGAAGCTTTTTACAAAGGCAATTATCAGGTCGCCATTCCCTTATACGAAAAGGTTATCCAGATGGAGCCTTCCTGGTCGCGCGCTCAGGAGCACCACGCTGAAGCTGAAGAATACCTGCGCTCGGGCAATATCCCCAGTGTCGCCCTGCCACCTGAAGCGGGTAAAGATTACGGTAAAGCGCAAAGCGCGGCGCGTGTTTTTCGCTATCAAATCGCGCTCAATTATCTTGACGATGCTTTTGACCATCTCGAAGAGGCTGGTATCAAACGCTGGCGCGAAGGTGAAGATTTGCGCGCTGACCTCGAAAACCAGATGCAAGCCTATGATGTTTATAAAGAGGGTCTCAACCTCCTAAGCCTGGGTGATTTACAAACCGCGTTTAGTAAAATCCAAACCGCTGCCAGCGCGGTTGCCATCCCTGAATATATCGATAAAGCCAACGAAATCCGCGCGGACATCAGCGCTATAAACGATATCAGCGACATTGTCAGCATGAGTGGCAAAATTCCCCCTGCCATGCTGGCAGACGCCAAAGGCAAGCTGGAACGCATTCGCATGAAGTATGGCGAAATGGATCAAATCAGACGCTTGCGCACGCGCCTGGATCTCATGATTCCGGCAACAATACAAAACTTACTCGACAATACCAAACGCCTGAAGCAGGAAGCGGCTGATGCCCCAACCGCCAATCTTGCCAAACAAAAAGTAGCTGGCGCGCGCGAAAACCTCGATCTTCTGCGCCAGTTGGACGCCTATGACGCTGAAAGTCTCAGTCTTGAAGATGAGATTAGCCGTTTGGAAACCGAAATAGCCAGTAATTTGGATGCGATTGGACGCGCTAAAGAAACTTTTGAATCGGGTAATAAATTCTTCGCCATCGACTCCTGGAAGATTAGCCGCAACGCGCGCAAACGTTTTCCGCAGGATCCTGACGTTTTGGAACTCAAACGCAATTATCTTCCAAGTTATGCCGTGGCAATTTTGGCTATTTTGGTCTTTAGCGCCTTGCTGATCACTTTGCTCACCTTTGGTGTGCGTCGCATAAGCGCGGGAATCACCGCCCGTAACCTTGCCAAAACGCCAACAGCCACCAATACATCCACCATTACCCTGACACCCACCGTAACGTTGACCCCCGAGCCCACGCTGACACCCACAGAATACGTTTCACCTACCCCTACCTTAACGCAGACCCCAACACCCATCTCATATGTCACACCTTTGCGACAGATTTGGGTCAGGTCAGACTGTTACGCGGATTACCTGGGTGTCGGAAGGGTAACACCCGGCACAAAACTGACGCTCATGCCCATGGCAGAACGCAAATTTGACAATTTCAATCGGGAATGTGTGCTGGTGAGTGTAAGTTCTGGCGATTATGCCCTGATCGGCTTTGTGCTCATTGAGGATTTGGCACCTGTCTCAGAATAAACCCTTTTGTCTTGATTGAGCTCTTGCTTGTAAGATACAAGAGCTTATAATCATTTAACACAATACAATTACACTATCATAGGTTGTTATGAAAGATTTAGAAACACGCTACCAGGAAACCCTGGATTGGATTTACAGTTGGATCGATTTCAGCATGAATCGGCACGTTGACGAAGCTCATCGCTTCTTCAAGCTTGACCGCATGAACCGTCTGATGGCACTGCTTGACTGGCCTAATCGACATTATCCCATCGTTCACGTTGCCGGCACAAAAGGCAAAGGCTCAACTGCCTCTTTTATTGCCTCAGCTTTGCGCGCGGCTGGCTACAAAGTTGGACTATATACTTCGCCACACCTTGAAGATTTTCGCGAACGTATCCAAATCAATGGCGAGCAAATCTCTGTACAGGAATTAGTCGATTTAGCTGACCAAATGCGACCGCGCACTGAGTTAGTCAACGATGTAACGACCTTTGAATTAACTACTGCTATAGCGTTTGAATATTTTGCAAATCAAAAGGTTGAGGTCGCGGTACTGGAAGTTGGATTGGGTGGCAGATTAGACGCCACGAATATCGTTGATCCGGTCGTGTCCGTAATCACCCCTGTTTCCTACGACCACATGAACGTCCTGGGCAACACACTCACCGAAATTGCCCACGAAAAGGCCGGTATCATCAAGCCTAATCGCCCTGTGGTCATCGCGCCTCAGTTTGAAGAGGCTGAAGCGGAAATCCTGCGCGTGGCCGCTATACAAAACGCGCCCGCGATTGTTGTAGACCAAAGCTACACCTGCCAATGCGCGCACACGAGCCTGGATAACCAACAGGTTCACATCCAATATCAGCCATCACAAAACAAGCAATCGAGCTCAATTGTCCCGCTCGATCTGAACATTCCCTTGCTTGGCAAACACCAGGCTGATAATGCCGCCACCGCGGTTGCCACGCTTGAAGTCTTACATGATGCTGGATTCAAACTGAATAAAGAAAGCATCCAACACGGATTTCAGGACGTCCACTGGCAGACACGTTTTGAACTCCTCCGCAAGGAACCGCCATTGATCGCTGACGCCGCTCACAATGGCGACTCGATTCTAAAACTCCGCCAAGCCCTTGATGATTACTTCCCAGGCTTACCCTTTATTTTGCTTTTTGGCGCGTCAGCCGATAAAAGCTTAGCAACCATGCTGGATATCATCATGCCACGGGTAGATGCCGTGGTTTGCACCCAATCCATTCACCCCCGCGCGGCTGACGCGTACGATCTGCAAAAACTGATTGAACCTTATGGCAAACCCGTTTACGCGGAAGTACCTGCCGAAGCAGGATTGGCTAAAGCGCTTGAACTTGCTGGCAACTCAAAAGGTATTATCGCCACCGGCAGCCTTTTCCTTGCGGCAGCCACACGCGCCATTTGGCGCAAAGATTATCAATAAAAGAGAGAAAAAATGGATCAAAACAACCCCAAATTTCCTTTTCATGACTCCGCTCGCATCGATTTTTCGAACCTGATTGACCTCCATGATGTCCCCGAGCGCAAACCAGGCAAGGATGGCACCTTTACCGCACCGGCAATCATCATCACAAACAGCCCTATCCTGCCTAATTCGCTAAGCACGATGACAGTCGCCAGTGATGCCATCATTCTTCCTTCTATTACCCAGGCCTGGGAAGAATCAAGCACCGTTATTGGCGTTTTTGATAACGAAACGCAAAAGACGATGAAGTTCCTGACAATTGGTATCGAATTCGCGCCCGGAGAACCTATCCAAACCGATAAAGATACTGTGTCCTTTGTTGTCCAAGGGCGACGGCGTGTTGAAATTTTAGATATCTTCGTTGATGAAAACGATGTATTCTATGCTACCGCAGCCTTATTAAAAACCCCAAAACGACGGTCAAAAGAAATTCAGGCGATGATGCGCCAGGTACAGAAATATTTTGAGAAGTTTTCTCAACTCACTCCGCACCTGCCACCATCCGTTATCCAATTCGTTCGCCAAATAGAAGATCCGGCGGAACTGGCAGATATGGTTGCCGCGTCGGTCAATTTAAATAACAAGCAACAGATGGAAATCATCACCGCGGTTGATCCGATTGACAGAATTAACATCGCTTTACGATTTATCAAGCACGAAGTAGAACTCCTGGAGCTTGAAGCGGAGATAAACGACCGTGTACAACAGGAACTTGACCAGGGTCAACGGGAAATTTACCTGCGTGAAAAAATCGACAAACTTCAACAAGAGCTAAACGATGGTAAATCGTCTGACCCAGACATTCGCCAGCTTGAAGAATTACTTGAAAGCAAAACTTATCCTGAAGAAGTTATCAAAACAGCCCAAAAAGAACTCGAACGCCTGCGCATGACACCTTCTTTGTCACCTGAAAGCGGCATGATTTCATCTTATTTACATTGGCTATTGGAGCTTCCCTGGAATGAGGAAACCCAGGACAGACTGGACATCAAAGAAGCCCAAAGGCTTTTGGACCAACAGCATTATGGCTTGCCCAAGGCGAAAAACCGTATATTGGAATATTTGGCAGTACGGTCGCTCAACCCATCTCGTAACCGCCAGCCCATTCTTTGTTTCGTGGGCCCACCCGGAACAGGCAAAACCTCACTTGGCAAATCGATTGCCGAAGCGATGGGGCGCAAATTCGTGCGCAGATCCCTGGGTGGCGTGCGTGACGAAGCTGAAATCCGCGGCCACCGACGCACCTATATCGGTTCCATGCCCGGTCGCATTCTTGAAACCGTCAGCAAAGTGGGTGTTTCCAATCCCCTATTTATGCTTGATGAAATTGATAAACTCAGCTCGGATATCCATGGCGATCCCGCTTCAGCCTTGCTTGAAGTGCTCGACCCTGAACAAAACTACAGTTTTTCTGACCATTATCTTGAAGTGCCTTTTGACCTCTCAAAAGTTTTCTTCATCACAACCGCCAACACCGTCATGACCATCCCGCCAGCGCTGTTGGACCGCATGGAAATCATCGAATTCCCCGGTTACATCGAGGAAGAAAAACTGGAAATTGCCCGCCAGTTTCTCATCCCTGAACAGCTTGCGGAAAACGGACTGGAAAATGAATCCATCGCATTCACCGAAGAAGCCCTGCGCTTTATCATCAAAAGCTACACCTACGAAGCCGGTGTGCGTAACCTTGAGCGGCAAATTGGCGCGGTGCTACGCAAAGCCGCCCGCAAAAAAGCCGAAGGCGAGACGGTACTCAAGGTCATCACGCCCGAGCTGGTTGAAGAACGCCTGGGTCCAGTGGAATTTTTCCCAATAACCGCTGAATTGGACGATGAAATCGGCATGGCAACAGCCATTGCCTGGACAGAAAACGGCGGTGAGATCATGCAGATTGAGGTTTTGGTCATACCCGGCAAAGGAAACATGCAGATTACCGGCCAGGTAGGCGAAATCATGCAAGAGTCCGCTCAGGCCGCTTTGAGTTACCTCAAATCCAAAGCGGAACTGTTTGAAATTCCCACTGAACTCTTTGAAGAATCCGACATTCACATCCATATCCCTGAGGGCTCTATCCCCAAGGATGGCCCCAGCGCGGGCATTACCATGGCGACCGCCCTGACCTCCGCGGTGCTTGGCGTGCCCACACGCCACGAAGTTGCCATGACTGGCGAAATCACCCTGCGTGGCAGAGTCCTGCCTGTTGGTGGCGTTCGCGAAAAAGTCCTCGCCGCCCATCGCGCTGGCATAAAAACCATCCTCATGCCAACTAAAAATGAAAAAGACCTGGTGGACGTACCCAAAGCGGTTATCAATCAGCTCAATATCCTCTTTGTTGAGCATATGGATGAAGTGCTCAAAAACGCGCTTGCTGGCGATTTGGTCTATTCCAAACCCAAAAAACCAATCCAGGAGCGCCAGCCCCGCCCAACCAAAAATAAAATGGCACAGAGAACGCAACAAACACACGAAAGTTAGTGAATTTTAAGCTAAGGTTTCGAAAATAAACAAGATTTAAAAAAGCACAGCTGCAGGGCTGTGCTTTTTGAGTCCTTTAATAATCACAAACGGTAAAACCTGTTACCAAGCTATAAAAATAACCTACTTATTGTCCGGCGAGAGCGCGGAGATGCCATTGCGAACCTGAGCCAAGACTTTATTAAGCTCGTGCTCAAGATTTGAAAGAGTCTCGATAACATAGCGATCGGCGTCCATCATGCTTTGTGAGGCTTCTTTGCTGGCCTGGTCAGTGATCATATCCACTTTCGCCTGTGCTGCCTGGTAAACCTCTGATTTCTCGATCAGTTTTTCGCTTTTCTCCCGTGCCAAAGCGACCGTCCGATTGGCTTCTTCCTGAGCCTGGGCTAAAATGCGGTCTTTCTGCGCGGTAATTTGTTGCGCTTTTTTGATTTCTTCCGGAATAGAAATGCGCATTTGATCAATAATATCCATGAAAGCGTTTTCATCCACCATCACATTGCGGGTCAGTGGCACAGGTTTTCCAGCGTTAAAAAGCTCTTCCATACGATCGACTAAATGTAAGATGTCCATATGTCCTCCGTGGCGATAAACATGTTGGTTAAGTTTATCATCATTTTAAGGAATTGCCTAAAAATCCCAGGCAAAATGTAAAATCTACGCGCTGTTTTTGTTTAGATTTCGTTTTCAAGCGCTTCATATCTGCGTTTCAAGGCACGATTGACATGTTCCGGTACCATACTGCTCACATCACCGCCTAATGAGGCAATTTCTTTAACCGTGCTTGCCGATAGAAAAGTATTTTCTTCGGTAGTAATCAGCGCGATAGTATCAATCTCAGGTAACAGTCGTCGGTTAGCCAATGCCATTCTGAATTCAAGTTCAAAGTCCGAAAAAACCCGCAAACCTCTCACTATTGCCGTCGCTCCAATGGCTTCAGCAAAACTCACGGTGAGACCAGAATAACCCATCACCTGCACATTTGGGAGGTGTTTGAGTGCTTCTCTTGCTAATTCTATGCGCATTTCTGGCGAAAAAAGAAGGTTCTTGAGCGGTTTATCATAAACCGCCACTACAACCTCATCAAACAGCTTTGACGCGCGTGTTGTGATATCAATATGCCCAAAATGAATAGGGTCAAAAGTTCCGGGAAAAACAACTTTTGTCATTAGCTCAAATCTCCACTGCCATCCTCAGCCTGGGATGACCAAAAATGCTCAAGAACGTTCTTGAGGTCGGTGTTTTCTTCTTTTTCCAAATCAGGGTCATCCTCTAAGAGCCGTTCTGCCAAATCACGGGCTTTTTTAATCAGCTGAACATCAAACAAATTCGCCATTTTCAGCTCGACATATCCGGCTTGTTTAGTGCCCAAAAAGTCACCTGGTCCTCGTTGCTTGAGGTCTTCCTCAGCCAGTAAAAAGCCATCGTTGGTACGGGTCATGACATTCAGGCGTTCGTTATCTGCATCATCCGAACTTTGTGGGATGAGAAAACAATAGGATTGCGCGTCTCCTCGCCCCACTCTGCCTCTGAACTGATGTAATTGCGCCAGGCCAAAGCGATTAGCGCCCTCGATCACCATCATCGTCGCGTTGGGGATATCCACGCCCACCTCAACAACAGACGTTGAAACCAAAATGTCATATTCGCGGTCGCGGAACTTCAGCATCACCTCATCTTTTTCAGCAGGCTTTAGGCGGCCATGTACCAAACCAACTTTCAAATCCGGGAAAACTTCTTCCTGCAGACGTTTTTGCTCGTCAACGGCGGCTTTGATTTCCTCGTTTTCCGAAGCTTCTACCAGGGGATAAATGATAAAAGCCTGATTGCCCTGTTTAACCTGAGCGCGAATGTTGTTGTAAACACGTTCCCGCTCATTCGGAAAAGCCACCATGGTATGCACTGGCAATCTTCCGGCGGGCATTTCGTCGATAACACTCACGTCCAAATCGCCGAAAATGGTCAGCTGCAAAGAGCGAGGAATTGGTGTGGCGGTCATCACCAAAACATGCGGGTTATCGCCCTTGGCGCGCAGTTTGGCACGTTGGTTCACACCAAAGCGATGCTGTTCGTCAATCACCACCAGTTGCAAATCCTGGAATTGCACAGGGTCTTCAATGAGCGCGTGCGTGCCAATGAGCACCTTTAGATGCCCGCTTTGCAAATTCGCATGGATTTCAGCGCGTTCTGCCGCACTGGTATCACCCGTTAAAAGGCGCACCTGATTAGCTTCCAAAAAAGGCTGTTTGCCATCAGCGGAGGTCGTCATCAAGCGCGAAAGCGTGCGGTAATGTTGCTCTGCCAGGATGCTGGTTGGCGCCATAATCGCCGCCTGCGCGCCACCTTCGATAACCATCGCCATCGCCAACATCGCCACAACCGTCTTACCAGAACCAACATCACCTTGCAAAAGGCGATTCATGGGATGCGTCTGCGCCAGATCCCCACGAATTTCATTCACCGCGCGCATTTGCGCCCCGGTGAGTTCAAAAGGCAGTCCCGCTAATCGCTCATTCAGCCAGCCATCGCTCACCGTCCATGCCCGACCGGTTAACGTTTGCCAGTATTTTTTCTGCTGGATAACACCCAGTTGAACAAGGAATATTTCATCAAATGCAAAGCGATTCTGGGCAGATTTAAGGCTTTTTTCATCATCTGGGAAGTGAATTTGCGTGTAAGCCTCGGGTAATGGGATGAGCTTGGCTTTTTTCTGCACTTTCTCGGGCATAAACTCATGGATTTTTGGTGCCCAATAATTAATCGTGTTGAATTGAAGTCGCCTGAGCCACTTTTGGGTCACGTTGGCAGTGAGCGGATACACCGGCACAATGCGATTGGTATTGAGTTGCTGCTTATCCAGTGCTTCAAACTCTGGATGCATAATCACCATTCTGCCCATGTAATTCTCCACCTTGCCGGAGATGGAAATAAACATGCCTTCCCGCAAAGTTTTGAGGATCCATTGCTGGTTGAACCACATCAGACGCAAATTACCCGTTGTATCCGAAACGATGACCTCCACGATTTTTCTGCCTCGGGAGATTTGATACATCGTGCTGCTAAGCACTTTCGCGATGATGGTCACTTCATCGCCAACATAAAGCATGTTGATTGTCTTTAACTTGGAGTAATCATCGTAGCGACGTGGGAAGAGATTGAGCAAGTCTTTGATTTTATAGACGCCCAAGCGGCTAAGGTTTTCAGCTTGTTTATCGCCGATCCCGCGAATGACGGTTACGGAGGCTTCAATGCCAAAACGTGGCGCAGGCGTGGCTTTTGCGCCGGCAGATTTTTTACCAGCTTGCGCGCCACTCACCGAAGAACTTGCGCCTGCCTGATGCGTCGGTCGCACGGCACTCACTGGCGACTTCGCCCGCGCGCGTTGGGTACTTGTGGCTGTGCCTGTTGATTTGTCGTTTGATAAGTGGCTACGCGCATTAATGTTTGCGGATTGACGCCCATTTTCCGCACTTACAGCTTGAGAAAAATCGGGTAAAGCCTCAGACACCGCGAAAGCCTGCAAATTCAGCGTTTCTAGTATAGCCAGTCTTTCAGCTATCTCGATTAGCGCGGTTTTGCGCTCCGCGGGACTTAGTTGTTCATAGACACTGAACTTTTGACTGACAAATTGAATCGTCTTTTCGTCCATGGCAACTTCGCGGGCGTCTGATTCCCATGCCTGGGTCAGCCTTACCATCCCGCCCATTACCGCGCGATTCTCAAACCCTTGCTTGGCTTCAAGCTTGAATATTCTGGATAATTTTTCCGTGGCTTTGTTCATTATCTGTCATTCAATATCGTTGATAACATTGTTGCATTAATGATACCAAACGCAAAGCCAGTCCATCAAGAAAAGAACATAAGATGTAATGGCTTGTCATCCACAGCGAGACGCCGGGGCGAGTTTCAAAATTTCCTCCTGCCGGCGTCCCGCCGTGCAGATTTTTTGGGTTCTGTCATGGTCTCCCGACCATGGGAAGAACGTGGTCAGGAGACCACGTTTGAACAGGGTTAATACTTAATACTTCTCCTGCCAGCGTTCTGCTGACCAGTTTCCGCTCTTGTTTTTGCTTCGGCGAGAAGCAGGCTTGAAGCCTGCACTTCGGCCTCAGCGAACGGGTTTTCTGACGCAGTGCGCCTTCGTTCTGCACTTGTTGCCCGCGGCGAGACGCCGGGGCGAGAAATAATACTAACGTTCCTCCATGGTCTCCCGACCATGGCATAAACGTGGTCAGGAGACCACGTTTGAACGGGGTTAATACTTAATACTTCTCCTGCCGGCGTCCCGCCGTGCAGTTTTTTTGCTTCGGTGTGGACACCGATAGCATATTTTACGTTCCTGGTGAAGAGAAAATAAGGAATTCTATAATAAGTGATAGGTATAACTATATAAATACCTTACTTGACAAAAATTCTGAACAGATACAACCTGAAAAGTTCATATTTTATTCTATTTTCATGCTAGAGAAATAATCCTCTCTAATTCTAGCGTTGTATGGACTCTACGTACTTTGAGAATACGGAAATCGGTATATAAGGAAAAGGCTGTCCATTCCCCACTAGTTTCCTAATATTCCTTTCTTTTAAATCATATTTTTCCATAGTTATACCCTGAGGTATAACCATAGGAACAGTTGCATTACTATCAATGTATTGATTGTAGTTCTCTATGAGTGTATCTATCATTTCTATTTGTCCATCTGGTAATTCTTTAACCAAGCTTATTGTTGCTCCATGTATAATTCTGGAATCTTGGTTTGAGAAACTTTTCCATTCAGGATGTAATTGGAGAGATTTCGCCATGTCTATATTTGAAAATATAGGCTCTATTTTGAAGAAATACCGAGCATCTGACTCTTCTGATTCTATTTTAAAGACAAAATCACTTTCTTTTGTAAGACCGACTGCTGTTGGCCACCATCCAGATTCCATAGAAAAAGGTCCTGGTAGATTTCCAACTATATACTTTCTAAACTTCACTCTCTCAATTAAGGAACCTTCCTTCTGTGAAAAACGATTTAATACAGATGCAAAAAATTCGGTTCCCATAAGATAACCTGTTCTATTTCCATCAACACCTGTCTTAAAAGAATCTGTAGGTTGAATAATATCAAATAGTGAGACTTCTTCTCCCGACTTAAAGCCTCCAACTTTTTCTTGATATTCTGAGATTCTCTTGAATGTCAATAATTCTGCCTTTACCATATCAGCCTCATCTTCTCTCTCTGAACTACTAATACCGGTAATAATATCAACTTCTCCTGTCTTCTCTTCTACAAACCCTTGTACTTCATTGTCTTGATCCTGAGCATTCAAAAGTAAAACAAACTTGGTTCTTAAAGTACTAAAAGCGAAAGAATCTTCTATTATCCCAAGTGTTAACATCTCGCCTTTTCTATTTGTGACTAATCTCTTTTCCTTAATATTAAATTTGTTGCCTGCTGGTAAAATAAGCTTAACAATGGCAGTATCTTCATATACATTCTCAGGATCATATAATGGCATCAAATACAAATGATTCTCTCCCTCATATGCTGTTTCTACTGTCTCTGAAACATCTAATGTCTCTACCTCTACTAACTGATAATCATTCCAATTAAGTAAATCTGTAGCATTAAAATCAAAATTCTCATTCTTTTCAGTAGGTACATTCTTTGGGATATTAGATTCTACTTGGACTGTAGCTGTAGGTTCTGGTGTCTCTGTTGGTACTTCTTCTGTAATAGCTGGATTAGTAACTACTTCTGTAGGTATAGTAGGTAAAGGTGTTACTTCTTCAATATCTTCCTTAGTAGATGTAGGTAATGGAGCTGTAACTGCTGGTTTCTCTATCACTTCTGTTGCTTGTTCTGGTACACAAGAGGACAGGAACAGGGTAGATATAAAATAAAAACAAATGATTAAACCAAGGATAGTATTAGACAACTTGCGCATTTTTATCTCCTTTTCAGGCATTTTAGATTAATATCCTGAATAAAAATTAAACTGAGCTTCTTTCCAATAGAAAAATTGTAACATAACCGATGTGGTTTTATCGCTGGTTTCATAAAAAGAATACCTACCATGTCTTCGTTCCTCCATGGTCTCCCGACCATGGCAAAAACGTGGTCAGGAGACCACGTTTGAACGGGGTTAATACTTACTACTTATCCTGTCGGCGTCCAGCCGTGCAGAATTTTTCGGTTCTGTCATGACCACCCGACTATGACAAAGTCTGATTCCCATGCCTGGGTCAGCCTTACCATCCCGCCCATCACCGCGCGATTCTCAAACCCTTGCTTGGCTTCAAGCTTGAATATTCTGGATAATTTTTCCGTCGCTTTATTCATCGGTATTTCTCTGTCTAATGATACCAAAATCCACTTGATGCCTTCAAGAGTTAGAAGAACGTCATTGTAAAAAAAAGTAACCCGCGATTGGTCAATCACGGGCTACACTTAGAAAATGCTAATTCGCGAACAGCTACCTACTCAAACGCGATGATGTACTGGTAGTGCGGTTGGCCACCGTCGTGGACTTCAACTTCCATGTCTTCGTATTTCTCGCGGGTTTTGTCAGCCAGGCTATTGGCCGCGGACTGGTTCATGGTGTCGCCATAATACAAGGTAATCCGTTCAAAATCGTCCATATCAACGTGCTCATACAACCCCGCAACTGCTGCGTCAAGTGACTTTTCACTCAAAATCAGCTTACCATCGTAAAGCACAATCACTTCGCCTTTTTTAACTTTCACGCCTTCAATATCAGCTGTGCGGGTGGCGGTAGTAATCTCGGCGGTATGCACGTCAGAAATTGCCTCGGTCATCGACTCAACCACTTCATCAAAATCGCCATCGGGCATCAGGCGGAACATGGACGCAAATCCTTGCGGTGTGTTTCTGGTGGGAATAATGCCCACCTGTTTGACACTCACTTTTGAAGCGTTTTGAGCTGCCAAAATGATGTTCTTGTTGTTCGGCAGAATGATAATCTTATCCGTAGGCAAATCTTCAAACGCGGCAACCAGGTCTTTCACGCTGGGGTTCATGGTTTGACCACCTTCTACCACTGCTGCCACGCCCAGGCTTGCGAATATGCGCGACAATCCCGGCCCTGGCGAAACCGCCACAACCGCAATTTCACCCGGATGAACCGGATTACATCTAATTTCGGCTTCAGCGCGATGGTTCATTTGGTCCTGCAGGTTTTCCATGTAGACTTTTTTGATGATACCTTGCGTTTCTGTAAATTCAATCGGCTCATAGCGTCGTGCCAGTTCAGTGTGGATGTGCATGCGATAAATGCCTTCACCTTCACCGACCTGAATACTCACACCGATATCTTCCAGTCCCTGATAGTACTGCTCAAGCAAAAAGTTTTTGTTAGGCTCAAAGTCAATCACAACCTCGTAGTCTTGCCCTTCTTCAACTTGCTCCATGGCATGCGATAAATCGAACTGAGCCAAGGAAAGCACATTCGTTGCAGGCGTATCCAGCGATTGATCTTGAAGCAAGCGCAACATGCCTTCAAAGATGTAGAACAGGCCCATACCACCGGCATCAACCACACCAGCGTCTTTGAGTTGGGGTAATAAGTTTGGCGTATTCTTTACACTGACATCAGCGGCTTCGACCAAAATGACCAAAACTTCACTCAAGGCGCTGTTGGTTTTAATGGCACCCTCAGCAGCTGTGGTCATATCTTTTAGGACAGTCAAAATGGTGCCTTCAACCGGGCGAACAACGCCCCGATAAGCAGTGTCGCGCGCGCCCTGCAGGGCTTTTACCAGCAAAGCGGCATCCACCGTGGCATGTCCTTCCAGCGCGCGTGAAAAACCACGCCAAATTTGTGACAAAATGACACCTGAGTTACCTCGCGCGCCCATCAACGCACCGTGCGCAAAAGTTTTGGCCATATCACCAGCATGTTTGGACCGCTTGGAATCTGCTTCCGCAAAGCCTGCTTGCATGGTAAGCACCATATTTGTGCCGGTATCGCCATCGGGTACCGGGAAAACATTTAGCGCGTTCACATATTCCTGATTGGTCGTTAGCCAGACTAATCCAGCTTCGAAAAGTAAGATTAGTCCCTCTCCTGTCAGTGGTGATTTCAATAGCCGATGGCGGTCTGCCTCGCTTGGTAAGGTGGTTGAAAATGACTTCATAAGACTCCTACGAACAAATAAAACTTAATCTTCATCACTAATACGCATACCACGAACGTGAATATTAACGCGCGTGACAGGTATTCCCATTGTTTTTTCCACATGGAACTTCACACTTTCAGCCACCGAATCGGTCACGCTTTTAATGCGAAGTCCATACTCAACGATAAGGTTTATGGTAATTTCCAGACCACGCTCATCAGAAGCTATGGAAATACCATAATCACCTTCTTCATTAAACATTTTTACAAATGATTGCCTGACATTGCCCGGCGCTAGGCCAATAACGCCATAGGATTGCAACGCGGCATCACGTACTACTGTTTTTATAGCCTTTGGCAAAATATAAATTTTGCCCATTGGGTTCTCCCGACTTGTCATCTTTCGTGCCTCACTTCCATGTAATACTTGATTCTTTTTATTCTATCTGTTATCATTATTATTTGCGTGCGGCGTTTACCACCTTCACGCTAGAAATTATAACGCAAGAAAGGTAATAAAATGGCAAAGTGCTCTCAATGTGGTAAAACAACCACTTTCGGTCATAATCGCAGTCACTCACTCGTTGCGACAAAACGTCAGTTTCGTCCTAATTTACAACGGGTCACGCTAAGGGAAGGCAACAAGAAGGTTCGCCGCGTGCTTTGTACCCGCTGCATCAAAACCTTGTCCAAAGCGTACAACTAGGTTTATAACACAGTAAAGCGTAAAAAGTCGCGTTTGCGGCTTTTTTGCTTTTAAGCCCCACTATCCTTTTACGCGTTTAAAACGTCTTTTAAAGCTTGAATTCCACCCGAAATACCTTTGGGATGTTTGAAAACAGCAGTACCCGCCACAAAATTGCGCGCGCCGGCTTCATATGCTGCAGGGACCGTCGATGCATCAATGCCACCGTCCACCTGCAAATCCGCTTTGGATCCAGCCCGGTCAAGAATTTGCCTGGTCTGGCGTATTTTTTCAAGCGACACCGGGATAAACTTTTGCCCGCCAAAGCCCGGGTTTACCGACATAATCAAGACCAAATCCAGATCCTGTGCCAAAAGTGCCAAAGGCTCAACAGGCGTTCCAGGATTTAAGCTTAAGCCCGCCTTCGCGCCTGATTGCCTGATTTGCTGCAAGGTACGGTGAATGTGCGGACAGGTTTCATAATGCACAGTTACGATATCCGCGCCTTTGGCGACGAATTCCGCGATGTGTTTTTCCGGCTCTACAATCATCAGATGCACGTCCAAAGGTAAAGTCGTTATTTGCCGGCAAGCAGCAACGATATTTGGCCCAAAAGTGATGTTCGGCACATAGACGCCGTCCATCACGTCAATGTGGATAGCATCCGCCCCGGCTTTTTCACAGGCTCGGATTTCTTCGCCCAAATTGCTTAAATCAGCAGAAAGTATTGATGGTGAAATTCGAAATTGCATAAGTCTATCGCCCTATCATGCTATAAATGTAAAACCAAAACGGCACCAGCCCTATCAAAAAGATAAACGCCACAATGCCCAAAACCCAGGTCAGCCAGTCTACTGGCTCAGCCGGTTCTTTCTCCCTGACTGGCTCAGCAACAGCTTCAGCCACATTCTGTGAATAAGTTTGCGGGGTGCTTACGGCAGGTGTTTCAATCGGCGCCTGAACAACAGGACTAGATGTTACCGGAACAGGCCCAACGCCAGTAACACCAAGCGCTGCCGGTCCCGAAAGCAAGGTACTGGAAGCGCCACGCAACTGCGTTTCGTAAAAACCTTGCAAAAGCCGTCCCAGCTGGTCTGCTGTGCGGTAGCGCGCGCTGGGTTCCTTCGAAAGCACCTTCAGGATAATAGCTTCAAGTTGTTCGGGGATATCCGGATTATGGACGGTCGGTGGGACAGGTGCTTCAGTGCGATGCATACGCGAGAGTTCGGCAGAGTCCTGCCCGTCAAATACCAGCTTACCCGTCAGCAGTTCGTAAAAAATAACGCCCAAAGAATAAACGTCCGAAGCAGGCATCGGTGGCAGACCACTGGCTTGCTCCGGCGCGAAATAATGCGGCGACCCCCAAACCACGTCGTTTTTCTCGTCCTTTGAAATCGTCGAAAGCGCCCGCGCGATGCCAAAATCTGTCACTTTGACCAGCATATCCGGCGTCACCAAAAAGTTATGCGGTTTGATGTCACAATGCACTAAACCCGCCCGGTGCGCGTATCCCACGCCCTGACAAGCCTGGATCATCAGCTCCAGGGATTCGGTCACACTCAGACGCCCACGCTCTTTTATCAGCGATTTTAAGTCCGTGCCAGGAATGTATTCCATAACGATGAACAAGTGCCCCTGGTCCAAGCCAAAATCATGCACGGTGACGATGTTGGGGTGCGAAAGGTTGGCAGCCGAACGCGCTTCCTGACGGAAACGCTCCCTGAAAGCCAGATCAGCTGAGTAGTCTTCTTTTAGGACTTTCACCGCCACATTGCGCTGGAGCATGAGGTCCATCGCGCGGTAAACATGCGCCATGCCCCCACTGCCAAGTTTGGCATTCAACTGATATCGGTCGTTCAAAATCTGCGGATTGTTCATCACCCCGATTATAACGCATTATCTCCCAGAACTTTGCTGGAATTGTAGCTTTGGTGTCACGCAATCCCATCAGAAAAATGAATTCCCAAAACCAGAACAAACAAATCTCGAGAGAAACAGGAAAATCATGCCCATTTTGGCAAATTAATCCCTTAAAACCCTTGCTTTTTTGTGGTTTAGGGTCTATAATGTGGGAAAATTTGTCATAAAGTGTCACAAAGTGTCACGCATGTAGTGAAAGCGCTGGAAACCCGGCGCTTCGGCCATTAAAAAGGGATTAGAACAAATGTTTTACGGTAGATACGAACACAATATTGATGCTAAAGGTCGCATGACCGTGCCATCAATTTACCGGGACCAAACCCCCGGCAATGTTGTGTTCATCACCAAAGGCCTGGACGGAAACCTGATGGCTTATCCTAAACCCACCTTTGAAATTATAGCTCAAACCGTAAGCAGCAAATCGCTTACCGATCCTGGGGTGCGTTCCTTCAAACGCGAAATCCTTGGCTACACTGCTGAACTGGCTTATGACACGGCTGGCCGTATTCTCATTCCGTCTTTCTTGCGGAAGTTTGCCGGAATTGAGGATCAAGTTGTCATCGTTGGCGTGGGAGATAGTTTTGAGGTTTGGTCTCCCGACAGATTGTCTGCAAAAGAAGAAGCTTTTGCAGACCCCGAAGCCAATCAAGACCGCTGGGTCGCCTTTGACATATCGACTAGAGGAAATTAATGAACGTGGTGCATGGGCAAGAAGCTCCGCACCGCCCGGTACTTTACCAAGAGACAATTCAATACCTAACTGCGAAGCACGCTAAACGCTTTTTGGACTGCACCGCCGGCGCTGGTGGTCACTCTGAAGGTCTTTTAAGCAAAAGCTCACCTGACAGTGAACTCATCGCCCTCGACCTGGATCCCACAGCCATCGCGCTAAGCCAGGAAAGGCTCAAGCCTTTCGGAAATCGCGCTAAGGTCATCAAAGCCTCTTACCTTGAAGCCCCCCAGATACTTCAGGCTCAAGGATGGGATGGCGTAGATGGCATCCTCATGGACCTCGGTGTATCTTCCATGCAGTTCGACCAGGCTGAACGAGGCTTTTCCTTCCGTTTCGACGCTCCGCTGGATATGCGTTTTGACCCAAACAAAGGGCAATCAGCCGCCGATTTGGTGAACAGCCTGAGCGAAAGCGACCTGGCACAAATCATCTGGGAGTACGGTGAGGAAAAATTTTCCAGACGAATCGCCAAAGCCATTGTGCAAGCCAGACCGCTTTACACCACTTTCGGGCTGGCAGACCTCGTGAGAAAAGCAGTTGGGAAGACCCGCGAACAGCAAGACCCCGCCACCCGTACTTTTCAAGCCTTGCGCATCGCGGTCAATGATGAGCTCAATGTTATTAGCCAGGCAGTACCCAGCCTGATTGAACTTTTAAAAACAAACGGACGCATCGCAATCATCAGTTTTCATTCGCTTGAAGATCGCATTGTCAAAAATGTCTTTCGCCAGGAAAGCACCGATTGCATTTGTCCACCAGAAAAATTGATTTGCGACTGTGAACACATTGCCACAGTCAAAGTCCTCACCAAACGACCGATAACCGCCAGTGAGGATGAATTACAAACCAACCCACGATCCCGCAGTGCCAGGCTAAGGATCGCGCAGAAGCTATAAATGGCACAGAATTTGCATTATATAAAGGTATGAGCACAACAACACAACCACCAGCCTATAAACAAGCCCCATGGCGACGTCAGCTCCAACTTGTTGGCGCTTTCATGTTGGTTTTGGTCATTGTCGCCACAATCGCTGGGCTCTACCTTTCCATCAGCGGCCGCGCGGCGGCTGCCGGACGCCGCATTCAGCAATTAGAAATGCGTGAGCATGCCCTGAACCTCGAAATCAATGATCTGCGCAGTCATCTTGCAAAAATATCCTCTTCTATCGCCCTTAACGAGCGCATTGGCAGTTTAAATATGCAAACGATAGATCCCCATACCGCGATCTACCTTGAAGTGCCCGGATACAGCCCCAATTTGCGCAAAGGCGTTGAAGAAGCCCCCTTGCCAGAGACGCCCAAAATCCAACTTCTGCCGGAATACACCAGCTCACTTTGGGACTGGCTTCGCGATAAGATCTGGACGATCAGTCCAAACCTTACAGAAAACCAAAATGAGGCCCAGCCATGAAAACGCATAATGGCCGCATTTTAACCATATGCATCCTCGCCACGATTATCGCCCTCGCGATATGCGTGCAGTTTATTCGCATCCAAAATGTGGATGTCGCCCAACAAATCCTGGACGACAGCAAAGCCTATCAGGGCGTTACCCAACTGGTTTACCCCAATCGTGGCAACATCTACGATGCCAAGGGACGCTTATTGGCTGGCAACGAGACAACATATGAAGTCGGGCTCGACCTGAATGCTATTGTTCAGCCGGAGACCGTTGCCAAAGCCGTCTCAGATGTGATGGGCATGGATTACGATAAAGTCTTAGCCTATGCCACAACTGAACCAGGCAACGGCAATCCCTTTTACATTCAGTTGGATGGCTTCGTTAGCCCTGAAAAAATCATGGAATTTGAAGCCCTGATTGACGAGTATGCCAACATGGAATTGGGTCGGAATGAAATCCGCCCTCGTTTGAACGGTTTAATGTGGACTCCCCACAACAAACGCAGTTACCCGGAAAAAACAACCGGTTCGAATGTGCTCGGTTTCTATAAATATCTCGACCGCACCCAGGGAATGGGTTATTTCGGTGTTGAAGAAACCTACAACACACTCTTAGCCGGCACGCCTCAGATGGTCTATACCGCTTTTGACCCGCAAAAACTTTCCATGCTCGATGAAATCCCGCCTGGCGCTGATATTGAACTAACCTTCAACCGCGAAATTCAGGCAATGGCTGAACAGGAACTTGATGAAGCCATCGAATGGTCTGGCGCAAAAGGCGGAACAATTCTTATCTACAACCCTAAAAACGGTGAAATTATCGCCATGGCGAACACTCCCAGACTTGACCCCAACGAGTACTGGAATTACGCTGAATTATTCCCTAATCCTGAGCCTTTCAACCCGACCATCAGCAAGACTTATGAGCCCGGTTCGGTTTTCAAGGCGATTACGGTCGCCATCGCGCTTGATTCCGGCGCCATTAAAAAGGACACGGTCTATTCAGATGATGGTTCATATGAAATCAGTGGTGTGGAAATCCGCAACTGGGACTTTGGTGCTTATGGCGATGTCGACATGACTGATTGCTTACGCTATTCGCTGAACACCTGCCTGGCATGGATGGCAGAAGAAATTGGCCCGGATAACTTTTACAGCTATTTGAAAGCGTTTGGTTTCGACCGCAATACCGGCATTGACCTGGGTGGCGAAACTCACTGGCCCCTAAAGCTCCCCGGCGACAGCAACTGGTACGACATCGACCTCGCCACCAACGCCTTTGGTCAGGGTATCTCGGTTACGCCCATCCAAATGGCCATGGCCGCCGGCGCTATTGCCAATGAAGGCAAAATGTACGTGCCCCATATTGTCAAAGCCGTCATTATTGATGGCAAACGCTTTGAAGTAGACCCAGTTCTGGCAGGCACACCTATCAGTGCCGATACTGCCAAAACAGTGACCGAAATGCTCACAGAAACCTTGATGGATGAATCATACGAAAACGCCTATATCGATGGCTACACCTTTGCTGGCAAAACCGGTACCGGTCAAATCCCCACCGAGTATGGCTATACCAATCCCCTCACAAACGCCTCGTTTGTGGGCTGGGGACCTTCAGAAGACCCTCAGGTTGTCATTTATGTGTGGATGCAGGAACCCACACGCGATATCTGGGGCAGCCAAATTGCCGCGCCTATTTTTTCAAAAGTGGTCGAGAAATTGGTCGTTCTTATGGACATTCCGCCTGACAGCATCCGCTTAGGCGAAACCGCTCCGCACCAGGTATTGGAATCGGGAGAATAATCGATATGTTAAGCATCTCTCACATTCTAAAGGCACTCAAATCCCCCATACAAACTGTTGAAGCGGATATTCCCGTTTATGGCGGGTGCATTGATTCACGTCATTGCGAAGATGGCGCGCTGTTCATCGCGCTCAAAGGCGAATTCACAGACGGACATAACTACGTGGATGACGCTTTCGGTAAAGGCGCTTACATGGCCATTATCGATCATGCTATCGAATCGGATTATCCGGTCATTGACATCACCCAATCTGACGCGGTTATTCCCACCGAAGCGCCTTACAGCCTCTTAGTGCCAGACGCGCTTCTCGCCCTGCAAACCATAGCCAGATACTGGCGAGAACAATTCGACATCCCGGTCATTGGCATTACAGGCAGTGTGGGTAAATCCTCAAGCAAAGATTTAATTGCCAGTGTGCTCTCCCACCGCATGCGCACGCTTAAAAACCCTGGAAATCACAATAACGAAATTGGCTTGCCTCTCACCCTGCTTAGCCTTACTGAAGAACATGAGATTGCTGTGCTCGAGATGGGCTTCTATGTCGCAGGCGAAATCAAACTCTTATGCGATATCGCTCATCCCAATATTGGCGTGCTCACCAACATCGGCACCGTGCATGCCGAGCGCGCCGGTTCAATAGAGGCGATTGCGAACGGAAAAGCTGAACTGCTTGAAGAACTGCCCAAAGCCCCCAAGGGTCTGGCAATCTTGAATTATGATGACGATTTTGTGCGCCAAATGGCTTCAAAAACCCAGGCGCGTGTCTTTTACTATGGGCTTGACCCACGCGCTGACCTCTGGGCAGACGAAATTGAAAGCCAGGGGCTCAACGGTATCCGTTGCCGTTTGCACTATCAGGGTGAATCCTATTACCTCACCGCCCCACTCATTGGACGCCATTCCGTCTTCACGATACTGCGCGCCTGCGCAGTTGCCCTTAACTTGGGCATCAGCTGGGACTGGATTTTCCATGCGTTCAAGAGCGGTCGCGAACAAGTGCGCGTCGTCACGGTGAGAACACCCTCCGGTGCTCTCATCATCGATGATACTTACAATGCCTCACCTGATTCAACCCTTGCCGCGCTCAATCTGCTCAATGATATTGACGGACGCAAAGTAGCCGTTTTGGGTGACATGCTCGAACTTGGCCAATACGAACGAGAAGGACATCGCCGGGTTGGCCTGCGCGCATCGGAAGTCGCTGATGAAATCGTCCTGGTTGGACTACGCAGCCAAATCACGCGCGACGCGGTGCTTGAAACCGGCTTTGACCAACAAAAACTGCACTGGTTCGCGGACGCGGATGGCGCCATCAATTACCTTAAACCAAAGCTGACACAAGGCGATATCGTACTCGTTAAGAGCTCACACAGCATGCATCTTGAAACGATCGTATCTGCCCTGGAGGAGACCCGCTAATGGAAAACACAACCATCGCTATTGCCGTAAGTGGTATCGCGTTCTTATTATCCGTCATTTGGGGTGACCCTTTCATTCGCTTACTCAAGCACTGGAAAGTGGGCAAAATCATCCGCATCGATGATCTACCCAGCTCCCATCGCGAAAAGATGAACACACCGACCATGGGCGGATTTATGTTCCTCCTGCCCATCACCCTGCTCACCCTCATTCTGAACGCGGTGACTTTGTTTGGTTCCCGTGTTTTTGGTATGTCGATTTTGGTTCCTCTCGGTTGCATGTGGGGATTCGCTATCATTGGCGCGATAGATGACTGGGAAGGCATCCGCGGACCTCGGCGCGGACTTGGGATGTCTGGCAAAGTGAAGCTCATCCTGCAAATTGTTGTGGCTGTAATTGTTGCTTATCTCTTACGTGAGGTCTTACACGTCCCTGAAATTATCTGGCCAATTAGCGGTGGCTATCTGACCATTGGCTGGCCTTATATTCTGATCGCGGCATTTATCATCGTCGCTATGGCAAACGCGGTCAATTTTACCGATGGTATCGATGGGCTGGCAGGCATGATTTCTCTGACCGCGTTTGGCGTATATGGCATCGTAGCAATGACCCAGGGACAAGTCTATCTGGCGCGTTTTTGTTTCTGTGTGGTCGGCGCGCTGGGAGGTTTTCTGTGGTTCAATGTCAAACCCGCGCAACTTATCATGGGTGATACCGGCTCACAGGCTTTGGGTGCCACCCTGGCAGTTGTTGCTTTGATGACTGGCCAATGGATTTGGCTTCCCCTCATCGCCATCATCCCCACCGCTGAAATGCTCTCGGTGGTCATACAGGTCCTTTACTTCAAAGCCACAAAAGGACGCCGTGTATTCAAGAAAACACCCATCCACCATCATTTTGAAATGATTGGTTGGCAGGAAAACCAAATCGTGATCCGATTTTGGCTCATAGAACTTATTGGCGCAATGATTGGCCTAAGCATGACATTTATTGGATAAACGATGAAAAGTTACGACTCAAAAAACATTTTAGTGATTGGCGCGGCCCGACAAGGCTTAGCTGTTTCGCATTATCTCGATAAACACGGTGCCAAGGTAACCTTGACTGACGCGCGCTCTGATTCTGAACTAACAGACGCCAAACAAAGCCTTGCAAACACCCAGGTGCATACGCACTTTGGCGCTCATCCCCTT
>Ga0123334_1001771_pt1 | contig 26172 bp, 24 predicted proteins | sample BiotimSIPDNA_FD_89706 | JGI IMG/M metagenome (GOLD analysis project Ga0123334, IMG submission 89706) | Anaerobic biogas reactor microbial communites from Washington, USA - Biogas_R1 time_0 SIP DNA | ecosystem: Engineered > Bioreactor > Anaerobic > Unclassified | place: Washington, USA... | reverse complement strand
GCGAGTACGTTGGAACGCAGATTATTATATGCCTCTGGCGGAATTTATGGCCGTGCGGGAATTGGCTTATGCCAAACGCACATGGCCAATTATATCATGCTAAACATGATATAATGCCCTGCGGGTGCGCTGGAACGTAGATTATTGTGATACAATATATCTGTAGGCGGTTTGGATTTAGGCATATTGTTTATTTGGTAAAGAGTGGGCTGAACCCACTCTTTGTCTTTAACATAAGTAGTTTAGCATTGAGGATCAACACTTGAGATTGAAAGGATTGGTTTTTTGTATGGCAAAGAAGCGGGTGGCAGATATCGTTTCGGAAATGGCGCAGCCTATAGTGGATGCGCTGTCTTTTGAGTTGGTGGATGTGGAGTTCATGAAGGAAGGCGCCAATTGGTATCTGAGGATTTATATAGATAAAAGCAGGGGAGTCGGCATTGATGACTGTCAAAGGGTCAGTCAGGAGTTAAGTGATAAGCTGGATGAAAATGACCCAATTAAGCAAAGTTATATACTTGAGGTGTCTTCACCAGGTGAAAGACCACTTAAGAAGGATCGGGATTTTGAACGCTTCAGGGGCGAGGCAGTTGAAGTGAAGCTTTTCCAGCCGCTCAACGGAAAGAAGATTTTCGAAGGCGAACTGTTGGGGTTAACCGGAGACATTTTTGATATTAAGACTGATGAGGGCATTACGATGAGCTTTGATAGAAAAGATACTGCTTTGGTAAGACGTATAATAAGGTTTTAGGGATAATAATATTAATGATAATTAGGAGATTTCGAACTTTTCGGGATATGACAGGAGGTAAAGTATGAGTGCAGAGTTGATTCTTGCATTAGAGCAATTGGAAAAAGATAAGGGGATAGAGATGGAAGTGCTGATTGAGGCAATAGAAGCCGCTCTTATTTCAGCCTACAAGAAGAATTTCGGTTCCACACAAAACGTAAGGGTTAGTATTGATCGTGAATCAGGTGATATAAGGGTATTTGCACTCAAGACAGTCAAATCCGGCCCCGATATTGAAGAAGGCGAGATTTCACTGGAAGAAGCAAGGGCTCTGAACAATGCATATGAGGAAGATGACATTGCCGAGATAGAGGTTACTCCCAGGAAGTTCGGAAGGATAGCTGCTCAGACCGCTAAGCAGGTAGTTATGCAGCGAATAAGGGAAGCTGAACGCGAAATTATATTCGATGAGTTTTCCAATAAGGAAGGTGACATTGTTACCGGGATTATTCAAAGGGCTGAAAGAAAAAATGTTATTATTGACCTTGGCAAAACTGAGGCTGTTATGACTGCGAGCGAGCAGACTGTTGGTGAGGATTATCGTTTCAATAACAGAATCAAGACCTATATAGTTGAAGTAAAAATGACAAACAAGGGCCCCCAAATCATGGTTTCCAGAACGCATCCAGGGCTTGTTAAAAGGCTTTTTGAGCTGGAGGTTCCGGAAATACACGATGGTACCGTTGAAATAAAGAGTATATCGAGAGAGGCCGGATCCAGAACAAAAATAGCGGTCTTCTCAAGGGATCCTAATGTGGATCCTGTTGGTGCATGTGTAGGGCAGAAGGGCACCAGAGTCCAGGCTATTGTTGATGAGCTCAGAGGTGAAAAAATTGATATTATCAAGTGGAGTAGCGCCCCTGAGGAATATATTGCCAGCAGTTTAAGCCCGGCGAAGGTTGTTAGAGTCGATGTAAACGAGGATGAGAGAGCAGCCAGGGTTATTGTACCCGATTTTCAGCTTTCTCTTGCCATTGGCAAGGAGGGGCAGAATGCAAGGCTGGCGGCTAAGCTTACCGGCTGGAAGATTGATATAAAGAGTGAATCCCAGCTCAGAGCGGCTATTGAACAGCAAATGTTCAACATGGATAGCATATATGATCCGGACGAAGAAGATAATGAGGACGGATATGAGTATGAGGATGAATATGATGATGAATATGACAATGAGGGCGAAGAAATAGAGAATGCCGAAGAAGCATGGGATCAAGGTCAAATGGAAGATATGGATGAAGCAGAAGATATAGCAGAGGCAGAAGTGGTCATTGAAGAGTATTCAGCGGAGGATGCTGAGGACGAGGTTGCCTCACTAGAGGATGTTGAGGCTGAAACAGTTGAGGATCCGGAATAGAGGTGATTCGCTTGAAGCAGAGAAGAATACCTTTGCGTATGTGCTTAGGATGTCAGGAGATGAAGCCTAAGAAGGAATTAGTCCGAATTGTCAGAGACAAGGAGGGGAACACAAGCGTAGACTTCACCGGTAAAATGGCCGGCAGGGGCGCATATGTGTGTCATAGTGCCGAGTGCTTTGAAAAGGTGATGAAGTTCAGGAGGCTTGATAAGGCCTATAGTGCCAAAATTGATAACGATGTTTATGATATGTTGAAACGGCAATTGGAGGGAAATGATGGTTGAAAGGATATATTCCTTTCTCGGACTTGCAACAAAGGCAGGGAAACTACTTTCGGGAGAAGAGACCTGCGAAAGGAAGCTCAAAGCCGGAAAGGTATACTTGGTTATTGTAGCTGAAGATGCTTCAGAAAATACCAAGAAAAAATTTAAGAATATGTGCGATTACAGAAAGGTAGACATCAGATACTTTGGAACCAAGGAAATGCTTGGCAGGTTTACCGGTAAAGGGATCAGGTCTGTAATTGCAATAGCCGATAGGGGGTTTGCTGGACGTCTTAAGGAAATGATTGTTACTGTGGTATAGAACTTGGGGGTGTAAAGATTTGGAAAAGGTTAGAGTTTATGAACTGGCAAAAGAATTAAATACAACGAGCAAGAGGCTAATGGAGAAGCTTGGGGAGATTGATATTCAGGTAAAAAACCATATGAGTCTATTAGAGGAAGATGAACTGAATGCGTTGTACAAGCATATTGGTATAATAAAGCGTGAAGAAAAGGCGGAGGATGCCGAAGAAAAGAAGGCTGAAGCTCCAGCTCCGGTAACGCCGCCTGTTCAGCGGAAACAAGGTGTGAAGCGTGACGCAAAGAGTGCACCCCGTATTATAAGGACTACTGAAATAATTATTAATACTCAAGACGGCCAGGATTCAAGGTATGACAGGCAAAGGGCAGATGTGCGGGGCGGTAAGAATAGGCAAAGAAATGATTATGTCACATCTACCGATGCGAATTCAGGCTTGCTATCGGGATTTGTCAGGAAAAGCAGGTCCGATTACGCTACAGTGAATAATGCTGCAAAAAAGGCTTCAGCTGCAAATAGTGAGAAGCCTGCAGCAAACAAAAAAGAAACTGCTGGTATGAGTGCAGATAAAAAGGCAGATAGTAAGGTTGAGGCCGTTAAGCCCGATATAAATGAAGCAGTTTTGGATAAAGCAGCAATGGTGAAGGAAGATAAACCAGTAATTACGGAAACAGTAGTATCCAAAAAGGATGATAAGCCTATAATGCATGATGATAAAGCAAAGAAAAAAGATACCGATAAAGCAGAAAAAGAGAAGAAGCAAGAGACTATCGCCGATAAAAGCCCGCAGGTAGCTTCACAGAAGGTTGACACTAAGCTGGATAAGAAAGCTAAAGACGCCGATGCGGCAGAAGATAAAGCTACAGGGAAGCAGGATGAGAAAGCACAGCAGGCTAGACAGCCCCAAGCTGGGGAAAGCGAGCAGGATCCTAAGCCGCAGGAGGTTAGGGCTTCTGAATCAAAGGAACTGGCTGACAAAGCTCAGGATAGTAAAACTCAGGATAGCAAAGCTCAGGGCGGTAGACCTCAGGGCGACAGGGCCTACAGTAAGGACAATGGGCAGCAGGCTGGTAGATCAGCCTATCAGGGAAGCAGACCTCAGGGTGATAGGCCCCAAGGCGATAGGTCATCTTATCAGGGCGGCAGACAGCAGGGCGGAAGACCCTCCTATCAGGGTAGCAGGCCTCAGGGCGACAGGTCCCAAGGTGATCGATCTTCTTATCAGGGCAGCAGACAGCAGGGCGGAAGGCCCTCCTATCAGGGCAGCAGGCCTCAGGGCGACAGACCTCCATATCAGGGCAACAGGCCTCAGGGCGGAGCAGGCTACCGCAAGCCGCTTGATATTCCCAAGCCTGATTTGACGGATGTACAGAAGGAGGAGCTGGGCTCTCAGAGAAGTGAAAACAGGAGAGAATTTATCAGCAAGGATATTGATAAAGGCGCTAAGAGAGAGCAGAGGAAAGAAACTCCAAGGATTCAGACCGGCAAGGCGAGCAGAAGGAGTAAGACACCGGCCATAGACTTTTCTGGGAAGAAGGGTGTTTCGGAAGTGCTCTCCGAGGACTTTATACTAAATGAATTTTACACTGATTCCGGCGCGAAGAGAAAGAGACCGAACAGGCAAAGGAAGGGCAAGGAAATACCGACCAAGCATATTCCGCCAAGGGCTGTGCTTACGTCCATAACGGTACCTGAAATCCTTACAGTAAAGGAATTGGCGGAGTCATTGAAGAAGACCTCAGCAGAAATCATCAAGAAGCTGATGGCATATGGTATGATGGCAACACTCAATCAGGAGGTTGACTTTGAGACTGCTACAATAATTGCAGAGGAATATGGGGTCAAGGTTGAAAAAGCGATTATCATTAATGATGAGGACATTCTATTTGATGATGCTGAAGAGACTGATCCAGACAAGCTTGTTACCAGACCGCCTGTGGTCGTTGTCATGGGACACGTTGACCATGGTAAGACTTCATTGCTGGATGCGATAAGGTCGGCAAATGTAATTGAAAGTGAAGCAGGTGGGATTACACAGCACATAGGCGCTTACACGGTCAAAATCAATGACAGGAACATTACCTTCCTTGATACTCCCGGTCATGAAGCCTTTACATCAATGAGAGCAAGGGGGGCGCAGGTAACTGACATAGCCATATTGGTTGTAGCGGCAGATGATGGTGTAATGCCGCAGACTGTTGAGGCAATAAACCATGCAAAGGCAGCAAATGTATCAATCATCGTGGCTATCAATAAAATTGACAAGCCTGGTGCAAATCCGGATAGGGTTAAGCAGGAGCTTACTCAGCACGGCCTTGTTCCAGAGGAATGGGGCGGCGATGTTATCTGTGTGAACGTATCGGCTAAGAATCGTGAAAACATTGACCAGCTTCTTGAAATGGTCTTGCTCACAGCCGATTTGCTGGAACTGAAGTCTGATCCTAACAGACAGGCTAAGGGTACGGTTATTGAAGCCAAGCTCGATAAAAACAGAGGTTCACTGGCAACTGTCCTCGTGCAAAGAGGTACATTGAAGGTCGGCGATTCTATTGTCACAGGCGCTACAGTCGGCAGAATCAGAGCTATGGTGGACGACAAGGGCAATCCTGTTAAGAGTGCAGGCCCATCTGAGCCGGTAGAGATACTCGGTCTGTCGGATGTACCCGAAGCAGGCGAATTGTTCTATGCCATAGAGGACGAAAGGGTTGCAAGGCACCTTGCTGAAACCAGAAAGTTCAAGAAGAAGGAAGAAAGCATGAACATTACTCCTAAGGTGAGCCTTGATGACTTGTTTAAGCAGATTCAGGAGGGCAATGTTAAGGACTTGAACCTAATCATTAAGGCAGATGTTCAAGGTTCCGTAGAAGCAGTGAAGCAGTCGCTGGAAAAGCTGACAAATGAAGAGGTCAGGGTTAATGTTATACACGGCGGCGTTGGCGCCATTACGGAATCCGACGTAGTTTTTGCAGATGTTTCGAATGCAATTATCATCGGATTTAACGTAAGGCCAGGTGCAAATGTTACAGATGCCGCTGAAAGTGCCGGAGTTGACATCAGGCTATATAGCGTCATCTACAATGCGATTGAAGATATAGAGGCTGCAATGAAGGGTATGCTTGATCCGACGTTTAAAGAGGTTGTGACGGGGCATACTGAAGTCAGGCAGATTTTCAAGGTATCCGGAGTCGGAACTATTGCAGGCTGTTATGTTCTGGATGGCAAAATCGCCAGGAACAGCGACGTGAGAATTGTCAGAGACGGAATAGTTGTCCATGAAGGAAAGCTTGCTTCCTTGAAGCGCTTTAAGGACGATGCTAAGGAAGTGTTGTCAGGGTTTGAATGCGGCTTATCCATTGAAAGATTTAACGATATTAAGGAAAAGGATATTGTTGAATCCTATGTTATGGAAGAGGTTAAGAGATAAGGGAAACAAATATGTGGGTGATGAGGCTGGATGGGCGGGAATACTGTCTGCCCGGCCTTTTTCTCTGGAGGAGTGATTTGTATGGACAGAACGGACAGAATAGCAGAAGAGATGAAGAGGGAAATAAGCTCCATTATTCGCAATGAGCTAAAGGATCCACGGCTGCCAGAAATGATAAGCATTACAGGCGTTAATGTTACAAGAGATCTGAGAATTGCAAAGATATTTGCCAGCGTATTGGGAACGGATGAGGAGAAGAAGAATGCAATCGCCGGATTGAAGAGTGCTGCGGGCTTTATAAGGCGCGAGATTGGACAAAGGCTCAAGCTGCGTTATACACCGGAGCTACTGTTTGAACTGGACGATTCAATAGAACGCGGAGTGTACATTACAAAGCTGATAGATGATACTGTTCAGGATAAATAGGGGGTTTTCGACGTGTTGGATGTGATAGTGGACCTAATAAACAAATCAGAGACCATAGCGATATTACCCCATGTGTCAGCGGATGGAGACGCACTAGGTTCTTCACTGGCGCTGGCGATAGTCCTGTCCGGCTCCGGGAAAAAGGTGAAGGTGCTGCTTGAGGAGGAAATTCCCCAAGTGTATTCAGATTTACCCGGCAGGGAGTTTTCCTGCCTTTATCGAAAGAATGATGAGCAGTATAACAAGAAGTATGACTTGGCCCTTGCTTTAGATTGCGGAGATGCCGCGAGGCTGGCATCCAGGATAGAGCTATTTAACACAGCAACGAGGAATGCCAACCTTGACCATCATACAACGAACACCGAATTTGCGGTAAACAATTATGTTGATACAAGCTCAGCGGCAACAGGTGAAATTATATATGATCTTATAGTGAGAATGGGAGCAAAACCGGATAAGGATGTAGCCCTTTGTCTCTATGTGGCTATAACTACTGATACCGGTGGATTTCGATATAGCAATACCACTGCTGATACCCACAGGATTGCTGCTGAGCTGGTCAGCGAGGGAATTGATGTAGCAAAAGTGTCCCGGAGAGTCTTTGACAGAGTATCTTACGGGAAGGTTAAGCTAATTGGAGCTGCTATCAATTCTCTCGAGCTATTTGAAGAGGGGAAAATAGCACTTATGTCCCTTAGCAGTGAATTGATGAAGAAGCTGGAGACCAAGGATGAGGACAGCGATGGTATCATAAATATCGCCAGAAACATTAGCGGTGTTGAGGTAGCCGCATTGCTTAAACAGCTTGATAGTGGAGAAGTAAAAGTGAATCTTAGGTCCAACAGCTATGTTGATGTCTCGGCTATAGCAGCAAGTTATTCGGGGGGTGGGCACGAGAGGGCAGCCGGTTTTACAACAACTGCAACTCTGGAGCAGACAAAGAATGAGCTGCTGGCGGATTTAGTGGGTGAAGTGTGATATGGACGGGATACTAAATATTCTTAAGCCTGCCGGAATGACTTCCTTTGATGTGGTGGCATGCCTTCGTGGCTTGCTCGGAATTAAAAAGATAGGACATGCGGGTACTTTAGACCCCATGGCTGTTGGCGTCCTGCCGGTCTGCACCGGGAGAGCTACAAAGGCTATCGAGTTCATGATGGATAAGGATAAGCATTACAGAGCAGAGCTGAGGCTGGGTGTTACAACTGATACCCAGGATTCTACGGGCAATGTGCTAAGCACCTGCGATGTTGTGTGCAGCGATGAGGAGATAGAGAAGGCGGTTGCCTCATTTGAGGGCAAATACATGCAGCTTCCACCCATGTACTCGGCTTTGAGGGTTGAGGGTAAAAGACTATATGAGCTTGCCAGAGAAGGCACGAGGGTGGAACGAAAGCCTAGGGAGATCGAGATATATTCATCTCGAATGCTTTATATCAACAGGAGCGATGGAGTCCGGGTGCTGCTGGATGTACATTGCTCCAAGGGTACATATATAAGGACTTTATGTGCAGATATCGGACAAAGGCTTGGCTGTGGCGGGCATATGTCTTTTCTATTAAGACAAAGAGCAGGAGCCTTTGACATAGATTCCGCATATACACTGGAGCAGCTGTCTGATATGAAGGAGAAGGGACAGGTGGCAAATGCCTTCTCGAAGGTTGATTACATATTTATGGAGCTTGACAGTATTACATTGGATGAGACACAGGAAAAAAGGTTTAGAAATGCAGTTGCTATAGATGTTTCGGCCAATATAGACTCAGGTGAGATCCCCGGCTATAAAGGCAGGCATGATAAGAAATATCAGGTTAGAGTCTACAGTTTGGAGGGTAATTTTATAGCATTGGGCTTTCTACAACCAATAGAGGATAAGACCTACCTAAAGGTTAGAAAATTTTTCTAGCTGCCTTGTTGCAGCCTGATTGGGGACCTAAAAGTGAAGACTATTTATGGAAACGAAAGCTTTACATTTGGTAAACGTAGCACAGCGGTTGGTCTTGGTAATTTTGACGGGCTCCATGTGGGTCATATGGCGCTTGTTAATACACTGGTAAGTGAGGCCAGGATTCACAACCTTAAATCTGTCATCTACACATTTACAAAACATCCGGAGAACATACTCAGGAAGAATTTGTTTACCCTTCTGCTGACAACCGTTGGTAAGAGGATACAGTTATTGAGTGAAACAGCTCTGGACAGCTTGTATTTCGATGAGTTCGATGAAGAGTACTCCAGAATTGAGCCCGAAGACTTTGTTAAGCAGATTCTTGTGGACAGGCTTGGAGCCCGGCTCATCGTTACCGGATTCAATTACCGCTTTGGCTATATGGGTAAGGGTGATGTAGACCTACTCAAAGCCCTGGGTAGAAAGTATAATTTTAACCTAATAGTTATTCCTCCCGTGAAGGTTGATAATGAACTGGTAAGCAGTAGCGCAATACGCGAATATGTTGCCAAGGGCGATATGGAAAAGGTATTTAAGCTATTGGGCAGGCACTATTCAATTACCGGAGAGGTAATGGACGGAAAGCGGCTTGGCAGGAGGATCGGCTTCCCGACAGCCAACCTGCACCCGGAGGACTACCTGATAATGCCTCGCGATGGCGTTTATCTTACGAAAACCTTGTATAAGGGGGAATTCTACAGCAGCTTAACGAATATTGGAATGAACCCTACCTTCGCAGATTTATCAAAAATCAAGGCCGAGACGCATATACTTAATTTTAGCAAGGATATATATAGGAGTAGCATAGAGGTGTTTTTCCTTGTAAAGCTGCGAGATGAAATAAAATGTAAAGACGCGCAGGACTTGTCTGCTCAAATACAAAGGGATGTTCAGGTCGCGAAGGAATACTTTGGAATAAATGGATTTTAATATTTGTGATTAATTTGTCAATTCACAAGACAAATATGTATATTTAACGTAAACTATCTTAGTGGATGCAGTGTTCCTTAAATCGCATCTCGCTATGAACTAAAGGGTGGTAAGATAATGATCATAAAAATGGAAGACCTAGGCAAGATTTACGATACCGGAAAGATTCAAGTTGAGGCATTAAAGAATGTCAGCCTCAGTATAGAGGAGGGTGAGTTTGTTTCAATAATGGGGCCCTCCGGCTCGGGTAAATCCACACTGATGAACATTATTGGCTGTCTTGATAAGTCTACGTCCGGTTACTATGAGCTAGACGGTGTAAACATATCCAGCCTTGAGGATACTGAGCTGGCTAGGATTAGAAACAAGAAGATTGGCTTTGTATTTCAGTCCTTCAACCTGCTTCCGAGGCTTACAGCATTGCAAAATGTTGAGCTGCCGATGGTTTATGCGGGAGCGCGTAAAAACGAGCGCCGGGAGAAGGCAATTGAGGCCTTGGATAGGGTAAGCCTTGTAGAAAGGATGGACCACAAGCCCAATGAGCTGTCGGGTGGACAAAAGCAAAGAGTTGCTATAGCGCGGGCCCTTGTGAATGATCCTTCCATTATCCTGGCAGACGAGCCCACTGGAAATCTTGATACTGCTTCAGGCGAGGACATCATGGCTATATTTCAAGCATTGAACAGAGAAGGTGCTACAATAGTACTTGTCACACACGAACCTGATATCGCCGAGCATACTAAGAGAATCGTCAGGTTCCGAGATGGATTCCTTACCGAAGACGAACTGGTTGAGAATCCTGTGGACGCGAGAGATTTGATAAAGAAGCTCAAATCATATGCTGTTGTTTGAAATAATTATTGAGAAAGAGGATGGTTGCATGTCAGAATATCAGGAAAACAACTTAGAAGTAAAGGTAAATAACACAGAAGCTAGTGTATACAGCTCAGATGTCACGGTAAGCAATTTGTATGAGGAGGCTACTGTAGAACAACCGGGCTTCTTCAAACGATTGCTTTGGGTATTTACATCTCCGGGAAAGCTCATGGCAAGCCTGGCTGAGAAGCCGAGAGTTCTCTTTTGGTTGATATTTGGCTCCTTACCGGTATTATTACTTTATATTATCAGGATGCCATTACTAACCGATATGCTTCGTCAAGCTGCTTCAGCCCAGTCAGACATTTATGAGGCCTATGGACTTGAGATGACTCCGGAGATGATAGAGGCTTCGCTGCCAACCACCATAGCAACTAGCCTAATTGCCGCACCGCTCACGACCTTTGCTGGCTTTTTTCTAACGGCACTCATTTTCTTCGCAATCTTTAAGCTGATGAGCGGACAGGGCAAGTACAAGGCTTATTTGTCTGTAGTAGTACATGCGAGCATTATTTCTGCACTCTATATCCTCTTACTTATTCCTATTTCACATTTTACCGGGAAGCTGCATATGGATGTGCCTCTGACAAGTCTTGCATCACTTGCACCTCTTGATATGGCTGGAACTCCTTTTTATACTTTTCTGGCCAACATAGACATATTTAAAATATGGTATTACATTGTTTTAGCCATCGGCTTCTGTGCCGTTAGCAAGTTGAAGAAAAAGCATGTTTACATAGTTACGGGCATAATATTCCTGGTCGGAGTTATTATTAGTGTGCTCAGTGTCACTGCGGCAAGTGCTCTTGTTTAATGTGTAGCAATTAAGACATTACATCAGGCAGGGCAGCTTGCAGGGAAAAGGTCATAATAGAGACGAAATTTTGGAGGTTATAAATGAAAAAGAAGTTACTAATAGCAGGTATAGCCATATTAGCTGTTGTACTAGCCGGAGTAGGGATTTATAGAGCTATGGATTCTTCAGGCGGCAGCGCTGTTAAGGTACAAACTGTAAGGATAGAAAGGGGCGAGCTGTCCTCATATATTTCAGCAGATGGTGTCATTGAGGAGGTTAACAAGACGGAAGGCTTTTTTGACACACCCTTGAAGGTGAACAGGGTTCTGGTGAAGGAAGGGGATGGGGTAAAGAAGGGACAGCCCTTGCTTGAGCTTGATATGGACGCATTGAGTTCGCAGCTCGACACTTTGAAGATCAACAGAAACAGTCAGATGATTTCATTGGAATCAAAGACCATGGATGCTGAGGTCGAAAGAGCCCTGATAAGTCTGAAGGCAGCAGAGCGCAATTATAATGACTCCAAGAAGGCCTATGAGGACAACAAGGCATTGTATGAAGCAAATGCTATCTCAAAGGCCGAGCTTGATATGTCAGAGAATGCATTTATTGAAGCGCAGTCAGGTGTGGGTGGACTGAATAATGCCAGGCTTGCCTACAATACAGCAGTTGAAAACAGGGACAATTCAAAGAAATCCTACGAGGATAATTTGAAGGTGACTGATATCCAAATTAGCGATCTGGAGAAGAAGATTAGCGTAATCAGCGAACAGTGCCTAAGTCCGGTTAACGGAATTGTTGCCGAGATCAATGTACAGGAAGGCGGCTTTACCAGTAGTATGCAGGCAGCTTATAAGATCATTGACCCAAATGATTTGCAGGTTAGGGCAAAGATTAACGAGTATGACATTAAGGAAGTGGAGCCCGGTCAAAAGGTCAGGATTACCGGAGATGCAATTGATAAGGATGAGGAGGTAACAGGAAGCGTAAGCACCATATCTCCTATTGCAGTGACTAATATGATGTCAGGCGGAAGCGAGACCTTTATCGAGGTGCTGATTAAGGTTGATGGAGCCGGGGATGTTTTGAAGCCCGGTCTCAACGTGACCTGCGATATTGCTACAGTGGACAAAAAGGATATCCTCCTGGCGCCCATGGAAGCCATTACACCTGATAAGGATGATAATATAATGATTTTTGTTGTGGATGAGGACACAAAGATCATGGAGCAAAGGAAGGTTACTGTAGGAATTAATTCTGATATGCAAATAGAGATACTCGAAGGACTTGAAGAGGGAGCTCTTGTGGTGATTGACCCACAGCCCAGCTATGCGGATGGAATGCGCGTGAGTCCGACTGAGAATCAGTAATATATAAATATGGCTTTAATGAAGTGAGGTTAGTATATGAACTTTTCCGAAAGCTTTAAACAGGCTTTGGACAGTCTAAAATCCAATAAACTGCGCTCTTTTCTTACTATGCTCGGAATAGTAATGGGTGTGTTCTCCATTATTACAATAATGGCGCTCAGCTCTGCCACAGAAAGCTATATGAATGCCCAGTTCGAGAAAATTGGCGCAAACACTGTCAGCATAGGCTATAAGAACATGATGGTTGAGAAAAAGCATTGGCTTACATTGGAGGATATGGACTATGTCAAGAAAGTCGCACCAGAAATAAAAAATATTGCTACATATATTCAGAGATCGGGATCACTGAGAGTCGGTCCTGAGACAAAGGATGCTGTTATTCTGGGGGTTTCATCTCAATATAAGAATTTTGACCTGATAGAGATGACATATGGGCGTTTCATCAATGACTTTGACGTTTCGAAAAGGATGAAATCCGTTATAGTGGATGAATCCTTTGTGAGGAAGTTTTATAAGGATGGCCAGAACATTGTCGGAGAGACAATCACTCTGAAGACCAGCTCAGGAAGCTCGGTTAATCTTAAGGTCATCGGTGTGAAATCAAGTGGAGAAAATATGTTTGAGGGCATAATGGAAAGCGATATGATACCGGCTATTATCTACATGCCGATCACGACGGTTCAATCGCTCTACAACAGCGAAAGACTCGATTCAATCAGTGTTTCCGTGGTTGATAAGGATCAATTGCGTGATATAGGCAAAAAGATTGTCAATAGCCTGGAGTTAAAACATGGTGGTGAGGATTTGTATTTAGCCCAGAACTCAGCCGACATTCAAAAGGCAATAGGCGATATTTTAGACGTTGTATCCTCCATTTTGCTGGTTATTGCAATCATTACACTGATTGTAGGCGGGATAGGTATTGTGAATATTCTTCTGGTTTCCGTTACAGAGAGAATAAGGGAGATTGGTATCAGAAAAGCTCTTGGGGCGCAAAAGAGAGACATTGTCATGCAGTTTATTACTGAATCAATTATCATGACCGGCATCAGCGGACTAATGGGCATTTTGCTGGGGGTCCTTTCAGGAAACATTATATCATACCTGATTAGTATTCCACCTGTTGTTGATTTTAAAGTTATTACGCTGGCTTTCCTGGGCTCTGTCGCTTTAGGCCTCATTTTTGGAGTTTACCCGGCAAAACGCGCGGCAGACCTTGATCCTATAGAGTCATTGCGATACGAGTAGGCTTAGCATTATTATCTATACGATTAGAATGATTCCTGCGATAACAAGCCCGGCGCCAATCAGCCGGGCAAGTGTTATTTGCTCGCCAAGGAAAATCACTGAGAACATGATGGTGATTAAAGGTGAGCTTGACATAATTAATGTCACTAATGAGACGTCACCCCTTTTTATGGCGGCGTAATATGCCAGGTCTCCAACCAGGGTTGCCAGCAGTGCTTCTATGCCTAGCAGCCACCAGATACCGACGGGGATTTTACTGATGGCAGGGAAGTTTCCACTGATGATTACCCAACCTGAGACAACACTGGCTGCAAATATAGTCCTCAGTACAAGTCCCGCCACGGGATCAATGTTTTTTAGCGCAGCTTTAGCAAAAACTGGTGCGATACCCCAGCAAACCATGCCAAAGAGTGACAGCAAGACCACCATGTTTTTTTGACCTCCGGCATCTTTTGCCATAAACGTTTATTTCCTTTCACAAATGACAATATGAAAATGAAATGCACAATATTACTGGAATTTATTTTGCAGAGTATTTTTTAAGTCCGTAGACAAGAATATTCACATGAAAAATTGTGAATGTAATAAAAAAATTAAGATTGGAAGCCTCCTTGCGGCTGTAGCCCTTAGCCTGGCTACATGCCTGCCCTCGGAAGCTGTAACATGCGAAGCCGAAACATCTGAGGCTGTAAATACAACCAGTGCATCTTTGCCGACAGCCGTATCAAAGCTGTTGTACAGAGGATTTTTTACAGAGGGGATTATAGAGAAGGGCCTTAGCATTGACATGGTTTCGGGTCCTACCAGGGGCATGCCCTGGGAAAATGACGAGGACTTCATCGAGGCTAGATCAAGGAATGACACAAATGTGATTTTAGGCGGATATAGGACGGTTTTGCGCGATCCGCTTCCGGGAGAGGAGTACAATGTTCATCTGGCGGCTAGCTTACTGGCGGGAATTGTAGTTAAATCCGGAGAGGATTTCTCACAAAACACTGCTATTGGCCCTTACACTGAGGATAAGGGCTTCGAGAAGGGACCTACCTACTTAGGTACCACCCTAACGCAGACTGTAGGGGGCGGTGTTTGCAAAATTGCTTCTACGCTATATAATGTTGCTGTGTTATCTAATTTGGAAATATTGGAAAGACACAATCATACCATGCCGGTGCCATACGTTCCTTACGGACAGGATGCTACTGTTGCCTATGGTATAAAGGATTTAAGGTTTAGAAACAGCACGGATTCAGATATAATGATCTGGGCTAAAGGTATAGATAACACATTGTATATAGCCTTTTACGGCAGCAGACCGGGCCCTGCTGTCGAATGGAGCCATCAGGTGCGTGAAATAAGTAAGGCTCCGGTTTTGTATAAAATCAATCCTACATGCGAGCCGGGTGAGGAAAGACTGCTTGTAGAGGGAATGGATGGTGCAGTGGTCAAATCCTGGGTCAAGATATGCAACGGTAGTGACACTGAAACAAGGTATATGGGTATTAGTAATTACAAACCTATGCCGCATATAGTAGAGAAGGGGAGAGAATAATAGCCTCAGTCATGGGGTTATCATACATATAATAATGTAATTGCCGGTGGAGCAAGTTAGTAAATGCAAAGTGTGATTTGAGAGAATATTGGTGTGGAAGGAAGGGAAGGCGGATGGCTAGTGAGATTGGTAGTGAACAGGCAACAAGGGTATCGTCCTTTAATGGGATAGACGTATATAGGATAGACACACAGAAGTTTAAGACAAGCGGCATTCATTTCTTTTTTCAGGACAATCTATCCAGACAAAGCGTTACAAAAAATGCGCTGCTCCCTGCTGTAATGAGAAGAGGCAGTGTCTCGTACCCAACATTGCGGGATATTTCCATGCGGCTTGAAAGGCTATATGGAGCCAGCTTCGACTGCGGAGTAGTGAAAAAGGGTGAAAGGCATGTCGTTCATTTTTATACGGAGTTTTTATCCCAGCGTTATATCCCTGATGGAACAGACTCTTTTGCATCGGCTTTTGAGCTGCTCTTCGATATTATAACAAGGCCTGCTTTTGAAAACAGCAGATTTGTGGAGAGCTCTCTTGCACAGGAAAAGGATAATTTGAGGATGCTTATTGAAAGCAGGGTTAACGACAAAATGCAGTATAGCGTGGACAGATGCCTGGAGGAAACCTGCAGTAATGAGCCATTTGCTCTTTTTGAATATGGAGTTGCGGAGGATATCGACTCAATCAGCTCACAAGAGTTGACAAATCATTACAGGAATATGATTGAAACCTACCCATTGCAGGTCTACCTAATTGGAAGCATTACCGATGAACAGGTTAACATGGTGACACAAGCCCTATCCACAATCGCCAGAGGGAATATGAAAAAGATGGGGAACGGCTACTTGGAAAAACACAATTATGAGCCAAAAAACGTGACGGAGACAATGGATATTACTCAAGGAAAGCTGTGTCTTGGCTTCAGAACAAATACTGCGCCTGACGAACAGACTTTTCCGGCCTTGATGATGTACAATAGTATACTGGGTGGAGGCGTTCATTCCAAACTATTCCAGAACGTCAGAGAGAAGGCCAGCCTGGCCTATTACTCCTACTCCCGGCTTGAGAAATTCAAGGGACTGATGGTAATCAGCAGTGGTATAGAGATGGGAAATAAAGACAAAACGCTGGAAATAATTATGAAGCAGATGGATGAGATGAAAAAGGGTAACATATCAGATTATGAGATGGAAACTGCGGCTAAGAGCATGGAGACAGGGCTTAAGTCGCTGACAGACAGCCAGATCAGTATTGTAGATTTTCACCTAAGCCAGTCTATTAGCGGTACTCAGGATAGTTTTAGTGATATTATCGAGAAGATCAAAAGGGTTAAAAGAAATGAAATTATTGAGGTGGCAGATAAAATTTTGCATGATACCGTATATTTCCTGACTGCACCTGCAGCCAGCAGGAAGGAGAACGCTCAATGAATATAGATAGAATTCAATACGATAAAATGGGGGAGCTGCTGTACCGTTATGAACACAGCAGTGGTTTAAAGGCCTTTGTCATACCACGAAAGGGTTATTCAAAGAAGTATGCGACCTTCGCAACCCATTATGGTTCTATAGATAACCGCTTTGTAATTCCCGGAGAGGATGCTCCAACAGATGTTCCGGACGGGATAGCACATTTCCTTGAGCATAAGCTTTTTGAACAGAAGGATGGGAGCGTGATGGATAAATTCGCAAGTCTTGGATCGAATCCAAATGCTTATACCAGCTTCAATCAGACAGTTTATCTGTTCTCCTGCACGGACAGGTTCGATGAAAACTTTGAGCTCTTGCTCAATTATGTGCAGAACCCCTATATCACAGAAGAAAGTGTTGATAAGGAGAAGGGAATCATCGGGCAGGAGATAATGATGTATCAGGACAATCCCGGCTGGCGTGTGTTTTTTAATCTCTTGGGCGCATACTACAGCCGGTTCCCGGTCAGGATTGATATAGCAGGAACATTGGAAAGTATTGCAAGGATTGACTCAGCTACTCTGATGAAGTGCTACAATACCTTTTATCATCCGTCCAACATGATTGTACTGGTGGTCGGTGATGTAGACCCAAACAGCGTGTTCGGCATGGTGGAGTCCCTGATTGAAAAAAATGAACCAAGGTCTGCGATAAAAAGGATTTATCCTGATGAGCCTGATCGCATAAGCAAATCCTATGTCGAACAATCTTTGGCAGTATCCAGTCCAATATTTCAGATGGGCTATAGAGACAACGAGGTTGATAGTGACGGGATTGAAAGACTAATGCATGAGGTGGCCGTGAAGGTATTGCTTGAGATGCTGGCGGGGAAAAGCTCACCATTTTATGAGCAGCTTTACTCCGAGGGCTTGCTGAACCCATCCTTTGGAACTGACTTCTCTATTGAGACGAATTATGCATTCTCAGCCCTTGGCGGCGAATCAAAGGATCCTGAGAGGGTAATGGACAAATTTTGCCAGATGGTGGATAATGAGAGGAAGCATGGCCTTGACAGGGAAGCTTACGAAAGGCTTATAAGATCAATGCTTGGGAAATACATGAGGAGATTTAATTCTGTGGAAAGCATATCTCATTCCTTTATTTCTGTTTATTTTAAAGAAGCCAATATGTTTGACTATTTGAAGGTTTATGATAAAATATCTTTTGAATATATAAAAGAGATTTTCGACAAGCATTTTAGGCGTGACAACCTGGCTATGTCAATAATAAAGCCTATTTAGAGGGGGTTACATATGGACTTAAGTTTTCCGGGGCTTGGTCTCGAGTTTGAGATTAGCAGCACGGCTTTTGAAATTGCCGGGCTTCCTATTTACTGGTATGGAATTATCATTGCATTCGCATTTCTGACGGCGGTAGTACTTGGCATTCAGAGCTGTAAGAAGTTCAACCTGGAGCCGGATAACATTTTAGATCTTGTGCTTTTTGCCGCACCTGCCGCAATAATAGGTGCTCGACTATATTTTGTCATTTTTAGTTGGGATCAATATAAGGATGACCTTGTTAAAGTACTCAGGATCAGAGACGGAGGCCTGGCTATTTATGGCGGAGTAATCGCCGCTATTTTAGTAGCCTGGATTTATTCAAAGAAGAAAAAGATCCCGCCATTACATCTTATTGATTTTGGTGTACCCTATTTAGCATTGGGACAAGCTATCGGCCGCTGGGGCAATTTTGTGAACCAGGAGGCATTTGGGACGATGACCACTCTGCCATGGCGTATGAATGGTGCGGTACCCAATCAATATCTGCTTAACACATCTGCAACGATAGATCTTTCAAAATGGGGAGTCCACCCGACATTTTTATATGAATCACTGTGGGATTTTGCAGTCTTTGCTTTTCTTGTATTTTTTAGAAGAAAAAAGAAGCTCGATGGTGAGGTTTTGTCGCTATACTTGATTTTGTATGGAGTCGGCAGGTTTTTGATCGAAGGTCTGAGGACAGACAGCCTCTACCTGGGTAGCTTCAGGGTATCCCAGCTCCTTTCCGCCTTGCTTGTGGTTGTGTTTATTGCCATATTCATATACATTCGGGTAAGAAAGAATATGGCCGGCGAAGACGAGCCGGTGACATTGGGGCAGAGTCAATACGGAGAGCTGCTCATGAAGCTAAAGGCCGAGGAAGAGCAGGAGGCAGAGGACCTGGAAAATGCAGAAGACGGCGAGGATGCAGAACATATCGAGGATGCCCCGGAAGATGAAGACTCGGAGGATACTGAGAAGTCCGGAAAAGAGTCTGATGCAGATGAGGATGAGCAGGAGAAGGCAGAAGAACAAGACATAGAGGCAGAGGATGCCGCAGCAGATGACACTACATTGGATTTAGGCGATATAAATGATGATATATAGTGTAAACTAATAAAGAAAGATAGATAGAGGAGAAATGGTTTGGAACTGCAAGAAATGTATACACAAATTGATTACTTAAAAGGAGAGCTGGATAGGCTTATTGAGTCGGAAGCAGAGTTTAGTGAAATATACAGTGTGAGTGTAAAGCTTGACAAGCTAATTGTATTTTTGTATAAGAGTAAGTTGACTGAGTCCGTTTAGGCTATTATTTATCAAATGCTCGCGGCACGATACACACAGAACAAATAAGGAAGGCGCTAAAGCGCCCGCAGCTATTTTGCTATGTAAAAACGCAGTTTGGCTCACAATTCGCGCAAGCGCGCTCATTGAATAGTCTAGGTTGTTTATTAGCAGCTTATCAGGATGGATAAAATGTATTTTGTTGAGAAAACGAAGGGCACTAATTATCTGAAGCAATTTGATTATCCACTATTAGTGGCTGTTCTAATTTTGTCTGTCATTGGTCTGGGTGCGCTAAGGAGTGCAATAGGCGACCCGGAGGTCACGGGCACATGGCTAAAGCAACTGATAAGTCTTTTCATCGGTATCGTGCTGGCTATTTCTATCAGTGCAATTGACTATAAGGACTTTAAAACACTTGGCATTGCCGTGTACATAGGCTGTATCGCGCTACTGGTGCTGGTTCTGTTTGTTGGAAAAGAGCATGGAGGCAGCACAAGCTGGATTTTGGTACCTTTCATAAAGGTTACAATTCAGCCGTCCGAATTTGCAAAGGTTGCATTTACCTTAGTAGTGCCAATTTTCTTTGAACGACTCAAGGAAGGAAAGGATATAGGCAGGAATGTCATCAAGCTTCTAATATATGCGATGCTGCCGATTGGCCTTATTTTGCTGCAGCCTGACGTTGGAACTGCCTCGGTGTTTATATTTGCATTTGTCGTGATTCTTTTCATTTATGGTATACCCTACAGGTATTTTCTTATGGCATTTGGTGCCTTTGCTGTTGCAGCACCATTGCTGTGGTTTTTTGTTATACCTAATAAATTTCCGCATATCAAAAATAGGATAATGACCTTCATTTTCCCAGAAACTGATTTGTCAGGGGCTGGTATGCAGGTCAACAATTCCAAAATGGCCATCGGGTCCGGGCGACTCTTTGGGAAGGGGCCTTTTTTCGGCATTCAGGATCAAAACCTTGGTTCTACAAGCACTTACTTTGTCCCTGAGCAGGAGTCTGATTTCATTTTCTCGGTAATCGGTGAGGAGCTGGGCTTTGTTGGTTCAGCATTGGTTATCCTCCTAGCCTTTTTCATTATATATAGATGCATTTATATAGCTATGAGAGCAAGGGATTTCTATGGATCCTACATGGCAATTTGTGTAACAGCGATACTCGCCTTTCATTTCATTGAGAATATCGGTATGTGTATTGGTATAATGCCTGTCACGGGCATACCGCTGCCCTTCGTAAGCCAGGGCAATAGCTCTCTGATTGCAAACTACATGAATATAGGAGTTCTGCTGAGCATATCTATGCGCAGAAGGCGCGCAATCTTCAATAGCAATCAATAAAGTGTGATAGCGCTGCCGCATATAAATTATCAGCATATGGGGTAAATATTTCAGTTTTGAAATATTTACCCCATATTTTTTCCCATTTTTCTAGGACCATATGCCTATCTTTTAAGAATTATTCCTATTTTCTATTGATTTATATAAGAAAATGTTTTAGAATGGAGGAGAAGTGGGACAAAGTGGTTGGAAGTGGATGATATTAATCCATAATTGAGGTGAAGTGATTGTTCTATGGTGAATTTCAACACACTGTAGACCAGAAGGGAAGAATTATTATCCCCTCTGCCTTCAGGGAAGAATTAAATGTGAAATTCATGTTGACAAAGGGGCTGGAAGAATGTCTCTTTATATTCTCTATGCCAAGATGGAACAGTCTGGTTGAAAAATTGGAGACACTTCCGCTATCAAACACAAACGCCCGAAGCTTTACAAGGTTTTTCTTCTCCAGTGCAGCGCAATGTGAGATGGATAAGAACTACCGAATACTCATACCGCCGGATCTGCGTAACCATGCAGAGCTTGAGAAGGAAATAAGCATAGTCGGCGTAGGCAATAGAGTTGAGGTATGGAGCAGAGACAGATGGGAAAAATACATCAAGGGAGATAGTCTCAATCCTGACAGCTTGTCCGATACTTTTGCAATGTTGGGCATATAAAGATTGGCTTGAGGTTTAGGAGAAATGCAATGGATTTTATTCATGAACCGGTTTTACTGAATGAGTGCATAGAAAGTCTTAACATTAAAAGTGATGGGACATATCTCGATGGCACGTTGGGAGGGGCCGGGCATTCTCTCGAAATACTTAAAAGGTTGGATGGAGGCACGCTGGTTGGAATCGATCAGGATGAGTTCGCGATCGAGGCAGCCGGTGACAGTCTAAGGAAAGCGCACAACGGCAATAAGGCAAATGTAAAGCTGGTGCTGATAAAGGGAAATTTCAGAGACATGGCACAGCTTTTGAGACAGCATGGAGTAGACGGCGTAGACGGCATTTTATTAGACATAGGCGTTTCATCACATCAGCTTGATGAGGCTGACAGAGGCTTCAGTTACAAGCAGGATGCAAAGCTTGATATGAGAATGAACACAGACGGGGACCTAGATGCCTCACATATAGTGAATACATATGATGAAAGGGAAATTAGAGACATTATCCGGCAATATGGTGAAGAGAAGTGGGCGTCACGCATTGCCTCCTTCATCGTGAAGGCCAGAGAAAATGAAAGGATTGAAAGGACTGGGCAGCTGGTAGAAATCATCAAGGCAGCAATACCCGCACAGGCAAGACGGGATGGACCGCATCCCGCGAAGAGAACCTTCCAGGCTTTGAGAATTGCAGTAAACGACGAACTGGGAGCGTTAAAGGATTCAATCAACGGCGCAGTAGAGATTCTGAAACCGGAGGGTCGATTAAGTATAGTTACATTTCATTCTCTGGAGGACAGAATAGTTAAGGATGAGTTTAGGATAAGAGAAAAACCCTGCACATGCCCGCCATCATTTCCGGTATGTGTATGCGGTAAAAAACCTGAACTGAAGGTGCTGACAAGGAAACCGGTTATTCCGACCAATGATGAATTGGATCGAAACCCAAGATCGCGCAGCGCAAAGCTCAGAACGGCTCAGAGAGTCTAAACAACAGTGTTACAAAAGATTAAGTATTAATATACATTTGATAAGCACTTAACAACACGAAAGAGAAAGACAATACACACAAGAGAAGAAAAAGCAATACACAAAAGATGAGAAAACACAATACACAAAAGATAAAAAACACAATACACAAAAGACAAAAGCTTAAAGATACCAAAGATAATGAACCACTTTACAAAAGACAAAGGAAGTAACCAGCAAGAGCAGGCCACAAAGGATAAAAAAAGAAGTGATAAGTTAGGCTGAGGGCCGCGCAATGACCGGCTCTTAGTACACTTATCCCATTTATTAGTTTACATGCCGCATAAATCACTGGTGGGGTGAATAGAATTGATAGAAAAGGTTTATGAAAACTATCAAATCGAATATGAAGAGGACTACACAGATGAGTTCGAAAATGACTATGAATATATACAGGGCTCAACAGTAAGGAAGCCTGAGTATGATGTCTATGAGCAGAATAAGGTGCTCAAGGCTAAAAAACGATACAAAAGCAACAGGAAAATAAAGGCCAAGATGATATTTGCGATTATGCTGGTTCTGACGGCGGCCCTTGCCGTCATGTGGAGATATGCTATCATAACGAAGACCAGCTATGAGATTAATCAAAAGGAGAAGGAATATAGCGAGCTTAGAAATGAGAATGCCATATTGAGAGTAGAGATTGAATCTAGAACAGATTTAACCACTATTAAGGAAACAGCCGAAAACATGCTTGGTATGGCGATGCCACAAAAGAGTCAGATTGTTTATATTAAGATACCCCGAAATGATTATACCGTATTAATGCAAGAGCAGAAGAAGGCGCCTGAGGATGATAATTTCATTAATGTGTTTATCAACAAGGTAGCTAGCCTGGCAAAGCTCTTCGAATAGCTTATAAGCTCGAGCAGTGGGTTAAGGATATATCCGAAGAAATGAGAAAGGCAGACTGTGGATGAATGTGAAATCTTATTTTGCATAGTCTATGGTCTTTTTTTAGAAGGGCCCGGCTTGTCATGAGCAGGTGCCATATCGTAGGGGGGATGTTTTTGGCAGCACCGGGACTGGCATTTAGAAAAAGATTAATATTCTTGCTTTCTGTCTTTATCATAACAGTTGCTGTTCTGATAGGAAGACTGGCATACATACAATTCGTCCAGGGAAATGAATTGCAAAAGAAAGCCTTTGAGCAACAAAACCGAGGAAGGACTATAAGCTCAATCAGGGGTACCATATATGATAGAAACGGAAAAAAGCTTGCAATCAGTGTGCAGGTTGCTACTATTGGATGTAACCCCAGTGATGTAAAGACTAATAAGAAAATCTCTGTAGACAAGATTGCAGACGATCTTGCCGCCATATTAGAAATGGATCGGGATAACCTTGTCAAGCTAATTACGAAGAATACAAGCTATGTTACGGTCAAGAGGAAGGTAGACAAGGACACCGAGATGAATGTGAGGAAGTGGATCTCGGAGAACAATGTTAAGGGGATTACTATCGCTGAGGATTCAAAGAGGTACTATCCTAATGGAAACCTGATGTCGCACATCTTGGGCTTTACGGGCGATGACAACCAGGGGCTTATGGGTGGTATTGAAGAGACTATGGAGAAGTACCTAAAGGGCACTCCCGGGAAGATACTCAGTGAAGTGGATGCGAGAAACAATGCCATACCTTCCGATACCGAAAAGAGAATTGACGCAGAGGATGGGCTGAATGTAGTTTTGACAATAGATGAAACCATTCAGTATCTCGCTTCGAAATCTCTGGATAAGGCAATCGATGACTACAATCTAAAACAAGGTGCGGTTGCTATTGTTTTGGATCCGGACAACGGTGACATCCTCGGTCTTGTGTCAAAGCCGGACTATGACCTGAATAGTCCCTTCGCATACCCCGAAAACATTGAAGAAATGGTTCTAAAGGGTGTAGATAAGCCTGAACGGGAAAGCTGGGTTGAACGGAGCGAGGTCTCTGTAAATGTCCTCAGTAAGACTGTCTGGAGAAACAAGGCCATATCCGACACCTATGAACCGGGCTCTACCTTCAAGAGCATTACAACATCCGCAGGGATAGAGGAAGGAGTGGTTACGCCTGACACTATCACAGACGATCATGCAATAAAGGTGCAGGGGTGGCCTAAGCCGATTCAGTGCTGGCGATATTACAGGCCCCATGGTACAGAAACCTTCAGGGAAGCCGTATACAACTCCTGCAATCCGGCTTTTGTTAAGGTAGCGCAAGGCTTGGGGATAAATCGCTTCTATAGCTACGTTAAGGCTTTTGGTTTCAGAGAGAGAACCGGAATAGAGCTAAAGGGAGAGAGCAATTCTCTCTTCCAGGAGAAGCCAAAGGAAATCGACATGGCAGTGGCATCATTTGGGCAACGTTTTACAATAACGCCCCTGCAGCTTGCCACATCCTACACGGCTATCGTAAACGGGGGCAAGCTGATGAAGCCCAGGCTGATAAAGGAGCTTACCGATTCGGATGGAAATGTCGTAAAAACATTTGAGCCGGAAGTGATAAGAACTGTTATCTCAGAGAAGACGTCAAAGACAGTAAGGGATATACTTGAGGGGGTTGTATCTACGCCAAATGGGACAGGAAACAATGCCTATGTCAAAGGGTACAGTATAGGAGGCAAAACAGGGACCTCGCAGACAACCCAGCAGGATGTGCACATTGCGTCCTTTTGCGGCTTTGCGCCGGCTGATGATCCTGCCGTCATTGTGCTTGTTGTGCTCTTTGATCCAAAGGGTGATTCCTATATGGGCGGTGTTATAGCAGCTCCCCTCGCAGGAAAAATAATCGAAGATGTCTTGAACTACATGCAGGTTGAGAGAAAATATACTGAAGAGGATTTACGCTTAATGGCGCAAGAGGTGTATGTGCCTGAGGTTCGTGGCAAATCAGTTGAAGAAGCGACAAAGGATTTGAAGAGGGCGGGCTTAAGTTATAGAATAGAAGGAAATGGCAACAATGAGAGTAGTGTCGTAGAGCAGACGCCAAAGCCGGATGCACTTGTTCCCGAAAAATCCGTTGTTATATTATATACACATAAGCCTGAGCAACCACCGACTGTGAAAATGCCTGATTTATCGAAGAAAACAATGTCGGAAGCAATAAATGCAATGAATCGAGTCGGGCTGAACATAAAAGTAAATGGCACCGGTGTTGTATTTAAACAGCAGTATGAAGCCGGCACCGATGTAGAGATAGGCCAGGTGGTTGCTGTAGATTTCAGGAATATGGATAATATTGAGTAAAGGGGAGTTCCCATGCTATTAGCGGAACTGGTCAGGAATCTTGAGGTGCTTGACATCCAAGGAGATATTCACATAGACATAGATGGGATAGCCTATGATTCCAGAAAAGTAAAAAGGGATTATGTGTTTGTCTGTATTGACGGTATGAAGGAGGATGGACACAATTATGTGGCTCAGGCGCTGAAAAACGGTGCTTGCGCCTTTATTACGCAAAGGGAAATAGAGCCTATGAAGGGTGTAGCAGTCATTAGAACTAAAGACACAAGAGACGCACTGGCCTTTATAGCGGATAGATTCTATGGGCATATGTCAAGAAGATTCAACCTGATTGGCGTCACGGGCACTAAGGGAAAGACAACGACTACCTTTATGATAAAATCCATCCTTGAGGCAAGGGGAAGAAAAGTAGGCTTGATTGGCACGTTGGGCACTAAGATCGGAGATAGAACCCTATATTCCGAGAGGACTACACCTGAAGCATCGGATCTACAGGAGCTTTTTTTGCAAATGGCAGAGGAGGGTGTTGAGGATATCGTCATGGAGGTTTCTTCTCAGGGGCTTGCCCTTCATAGGGTCGGTTACTGTGAGTTTGACACAGCAGTT
>Ga0123334_1001770_pt1 | contig 26189 bp, 27 predicted proteins | sample BiotimSIPDNA_FD_89706 | JGI IMG/M metagenome (GOLD analysis project Ga0123334, IMG submission 89706) | Anaerobic biogas reactor microbial communites from Washington, USA - Biogas_R1 time_0 SIP DNA | ecosystem: Engineered > Bioreactor > Anaerobic > Unclassified | place: Washington, USA... | reverse complement strand
ATTTGCGAAAAGAGAGTAGGTTCCGGGCAGATCGATAAGCACATATCTGCTTCCTTCGTGGGTGTATTTGCCCTGCGCATTGGTGACCGTCTTGCCCGGCCAGTTACCGGTATGCTGGTTTAGGCCCGTCAGGCTGTTGAATACCGTACTCTTGCCGGTATTCGGGTTTCCGGCAAGCGCAACTACGATATCATCGGGTGATTCAAGCTCGACTTTGAACAATTCCTTCAGCACGCCGGCGCCCGTCGATCGGCTGGTCAGTCCCATCAGATCGCTCCTTCGTCCGGCACTGCGACCAGTATTTTGGAGGCTTCCTCCGAGCGCAGCGCAATCACCGCGCCCCGAATTTGATATGCGGTCGGGTCGCCCGCCGGGCTTTTTCGCAGCGATTCTACGCGTGTTCCGCCGATCAGGCCGAGATCAAGCATTCTTCTGCGCTCGATTCCACTGCTGGTAAGTTTCTTAACAAGTCCGAATGCGCCGGTGGGGAGATCATTGAGCGGTATGATATTTAAGTCCATAAATAAACCTTCTTTAATCATTTTTCATATGCTATTGAGTAAAGTTAGCCGCGGGAAACAAAGTTTCTTAAAACTAATAACTAAAATATGCCGCCGGAATATGAGTTGTTACATGCCTCTGGCCGGATAGCGGGAGATGGGTATCATAATGGATCAAAGCCAGTTTTACACTGCAAGAGGATACCAGATGCTGAGTGCCAGGAAAAAGCTGCTGACATCGAGTATGGAGGATTATCTTGAGATGATCTATCGTATCTGCAGCAGGGACGGCTACATCAGAATGACGCAGTTGTCGGAGAAACTGAATGTCAGGCCGTCTTCGAGCACCAAAATCGTGCAGAAGCTCAGTCTTCTGGGTATCGTGGATTATGAACGGTACGGCATGGTCAAGCTTACCGAGGAGGGACGGGAGATCGGAAAGTTCCTGCTGCAGCGGCATGGTATCGTGGAAGAATTCCTTAAAAATTTGGGCATCCGTGATACGCTCCTGAAGGATACGGAAATGCTTGAGCATGATATGAGCATCAAAACCATGGAGCGCATCCATATGCTCAATCATTTTTTTTGTGATCATCCGGACATACTCGCCAGGTTTCACAGATACACAAATGAATTTCGGCGGTAGCAGAGAAAATGCCTGCGGAATTGATTGCCGATGCATGATAGAACGATTATAATTGATAATACTATCCCGAAAAGGAGATATATGATGGATATCGGCAGAGAATTCATGGAGAAAACGAAGTTTATGCATGTAAAACCGACTGCCCAGAGCAGCGGAGAACCTGCTCCCGGATTGGAGGTTCCGTATGAAAAAAGCGCGCTGATCAGCCTGCCGGAGCCCTCGGAGACAGGACCGGTTTATTTGGATCTCACAGAACTGATCGAGCAAAGGCGGAGTGTGCGCGCCTATTCCGACACCCCGCTGCTGAAGTCCGAGCTCTCCTACCTTCTGTGGTGTACCCAGGGCATACAAAAGACGGCGGACAACGGCAGCCATACCTTGAGGAATGTTCCGTCGGCAGGGGCAAGGCATGCGTTTGAGACCTATATACTGATCAATCGTGTCGACGGCCTTACCCCGGGGCTTTACCGGTATGTGGCGTCGCGGCACTCGCTGACGGCGATAAGTACGGAAAACGGAGCTGCCGGTAAAATAACGGCCGCATGCCTGGGGCAGGGAATGATTCTGGCATCTGCGGCGACATTTATATGGTGCGCCGACATGAAGAGGATGACATACCGTTACGGTCAGAGGGGATACCGGTACATCCATCTGGATGCAGGGCATGTTTGCCAGAACATGTATTTATGCGCCGAAGCGACAGGATGCGGGGCATGTGCGATTGCGGCATTTGATGACGACGCATTGAATGAACAACTGGGCCTCGACGGCTCGGAACAGTTTGCGGTATATGTCTGCACGGTGGGAAAGAAAAGACAGTAAATGAAAAGCAGGGCGGCCGTTATGGCCGCCCTTGATTTTCAATCAAATTGAATCATTTCTCATATGCCGGTTTCCCCGGGGGAAGGCTCAGATATCATTGAAACTGCATGACTATGAATACGATCAGGGCTATAAACCCGAGGATTCCGAGAATCAACAGAAGCACCTTCCAGAAGCTTACCGGGAATTTTCCGACCACCTTGCCGTTTTCACCGTTGATCATGACCTGGTATGTCTTTTTCTTGAACAGATACGATGACAGCCAAACCGGCACAAGAAAGTGCTTATACGCCACATCCTTGTATGTCGCAAATATATTGATATCCCTGACCTCGTCGGCGTGGATGCTCGAACGCACCAGGCTGTGCAGATGCGCGTTGATTTCGGCCTTGGCTTCCTCCCAGCCGGCTTTTACATCGACGCTGTAGCGTTCGGCCTGAAAGCCCGACAGATATTCCGGCTGATAGGGAACGAGCTTTTCGAGCGCAAATGGCTCAAGGCTGTCCACCAGTCCTTTTGTCAGTTTATTGGTTGCGGAGACCTGAAGGTCGTCAAAATACTGCCTGCCGCTCCCGGCGACCGGATACCAGCGCGTCTTTTGTACGCGCACCTCTTTGCGTTCGCCGTTTTCCATCCGGGTTTCGGTAACATAATAGTGCTCCCCGGCCATCGCGGTGTAAGAATAATATGTATCCGCGTCATATGTCCAGTAAGGCACGTAAGCGCCGTTGATGCGCCCTGCTTCATTCTTTTTCTTTAAGGCATTCGGCGCCAGCCAGCGCTTCCTGATCCAGTCCTGAAAGCTTTCCCTGGCTTTTTTTTCGGAAACTGTGAACGGCACGAGCGACTCGGGGGCAATTCCGGTAAACTCATTGATATTTACGATATGCGATGAGCCGCAGTAGGCGCAGAATTTGGTCATCGTTTCCGAACCGACCGCGGATTTGGCCCCGCAATTTTCGCACTGTATCGCAAGCGCGCCTTCGGCCCAATTCTGGTTCTCCTCGGGCAATTCCGACAAGTCATATTCCTGTATGGCTCCGTTTTCACGCTCAAAAACAAGAACATGGTCGCAAAACTGGCACTTCAGGTTGGCATTGTCCGGGTCGAAGTACATGTTGGCGCCGCACGAAGGGCACGGGAAATAATCGCTTCCGCGTTTTTGCGCATCCATTTCCAGGGGAGTATCGGTCATTGTTCTTCTCCTTTATAAAGCTGTTCCGCATTCGGGGCAAAACTTGGCTCCGCCCTTTGCCTGTGCGCCGCACTTCGGGCATTTTTGAGCTTCCTGGCTTGCACCGCATTCGGGACAGAATTTGGCTTCCTGGGACAGCTCGGCTCCGCACTTCATGCACTTTGCCTTCGGCACGGTCATCGGCTTGCCGCAATCCGGGCAGAACTTTGCACCCTGCTTTGCCTGTGCGCCGCAATTCGGGCATAATACCGCCGGTTCCGCATTCTGCGCGTTCATGGCCGCCGAAAAAGCATTGCCGAGCGCAGCGCCCGCGCCAAGGCCGACGCCGGCCCCCGCCAGACCGCCGCCTTCGTTCTGGGCGGCGTCGCGTATGGCCTGGGCCGCCTGAAACTGTGTGAACTTGTTCATGTCGCCGATCACGCCCATCGACGTGCGCTGGTCCATGATCTTCTCGACCTCTTCGGGCAGGGAGATGTTTTCAATAAAGAATGACTCCAGCTTGAGGCCGAACGGCGTGAAGCGGTCCTGTATCTTTTCAAGAGCCGCGGCGCTCAGTTCATTGTAATAAAGAGCGAGGTCGATTGCTGGCTTTCCGAACTCGGCCAGCATGTCCGATATACCGGGGACAATCGAACTCTTCAGCTGGCCGGCTATGCTCTCGGTATCAAACTTGCTGTTGGTTCCGAACACCTCGCGCAGGAACTGCGCCGGATCCTGGACCCTGAATGAGTAGATGCCGTAAGCGCGCAGGCGTATCATGCCGAACTCGGCGTCGCGCATCATAATGGGATTCATCGTGCCCCATTTCTGGTTAGTAAACTGCTTGGTATTGACGAAGTATACCTCGGCCTTGAAAGGAGACTCAAAGCCGTATTTCCAGGATTTGAGCGTGGTCAGGACCGGCATGTTCTGCGTGGTCAGCGTATAGCGACCCGGACCGAATACATCGGCTATCTGGCCTTCGTTTACAAACACCGCAGCCTGGGACTCGCGCACCGTGAGCTGCGCGTTCATTTTGATTTCCCTGTCCTCATCCGGAAAACGGTAAACCATTGTATTGGTGGAATCATCGGTCCATTCGATGATGTCGATCAGTTCGCCCTTAATAAAATTCAATATGCCCATGAAATGAAACCTCCGCAAAATTATGCTATGCCTTTATATATAATTTACTATATTTCCATACGATTCTCAACCGAATATGAATAAAACCCGCACATAATCCTTGAAGCGGCGGGTTTTTGCAAAACATCTTATCTGTTGATTGACTTTTCATGGGAAAAGAGCCGCGGAACGGACGCCTGCGGCTCCTGCTTGTGTTATGAGAATTTGCTCTGGCTTTGTACGCCCTGCTGGGGCTGGTTCGGTATATTGAATTTCGGCGGCTGGGGGTTGGACAGGTTGTTCCTGTCGAAAAAACGCCCGGGCATCGACATATCGAAATACTTTCTTGAGTCCACCGTTGCGCCCCAATCGGTCAGAGAGCCGGTGTCTTCGAGCCGGTTGAATGCTTCGCGGAACAGCGTGTTGTGCGCTTCTTCGCGGTTTAGCAAAAAGTCGATGGCTTCCCGGACGCCTGAATCTGATATCTGGCGGTATAGATACTGGTATACCACCTTTGCGCGCTGCTCAGCTGCGATATCGGACAATATATCGGCTGCCAGGTCGCCCGTTTCATTGACGTAGGTCGCATTCCACGGGTAGCCCGACGCGTTTGCAAGCATCGGCGTAAGCCCGGTCAATACCGCGGCTTCGACGCTGCCGACCGTCGTGTGCTGCGCATCCAGATAATGGCCGTTCAGCTGGTTGACAAGCTCTGCCACCATCTCCATGTGGCCCAGCTCTTCCGATGCGATATCCATGAAAAGATCCTTGATTTGCGGATCCCTGATGCGAAAGCTCTGGGATAAATACTGCATTGCGGCTTTCAGCTCGCCCTGCGGGCCGCCCAGCTGCTCCTGCAGCATGTTTGCATAGTTCGGATTCGGCCCGTCCACGCGTACGGACTTCAGAAGTTGTTTATCGTGTTTGAACAATTGATTTCCTCCTTTTGATAGTTTTTGGCGTTCATATTATTTGTCATAAAGTTAAAAATATAATCGAATTCTGATGTAAGGAGAAAAATATGACAGAAAGCGCAAAAAACAGAACGGATATCAGGAAGCCTGTTGAAAAGCATTCGACCGCGGCCTGGGCGGATGTGGAAAGCACCAAAAGGATATCCAATGTACCGAGGCCCGATGTCAGTATGATCGAAAACGCAAAGGAGTATGTTGACGAGAATGAGAAATAAACTGCAGATTAAGATTACACCGAAGAGCAGGGGCAGGGCCCTGGTCAGGACCCTGCTTGTCGTCGAGGCGTCACTTGCGCTCAGAAAGCTGCTTGTAAACCTTGTATCTCTCCGCCGCATCCCGGCCAGACGCTTCAAATAATACATCCGCCTTGTCGGGGAACAGATTGTAGAGCTGCGAGTAACGGATCTCGCCCTTCAGGAAATCGGCATAGGGGGTTGAAGGCTCTTTGGAGTCGAGTTGGAAAGGATTCCGGCCGCTCTCCTTCAGCCTCGGGTCATACCGGTACAGATGCCAGTAGCCGGAGTTCACGGCTTTCTTTTCCTCGTGAATGCTCGATGACATGCCCGTTTTAATGCCATGGCTGATGCACGGGGCGTATGCGATGATGAGCGACGGCCCCGGATAGCCTTCCGCTTCGACGATAGCCCTCAGGGTATGGTTGAAATCCGCGCCCATCGCGATCTGCGCCACATAGACATTGCCGTATGTCATTGCCATCAGACCCAGGTCTTTTTTCTGCGTCAGCTTTCCTTCATAGGCAAACTTGGCTACAGCGCCTGTCGGCGTTGCTTTGGAAGCCTGACCGCCGGTATTGGAGTAAACTTCGTTGTCCATAACGAACAGGTTGACGTCATCGCCTGTCGACAGCACCTGGTCGACCCCGCCGTAGCCGATGTCGTAAGCCCAGCCGTCACCGCCGATCATCCATACCGAGCGCTTTTCAAGATAATCCTTCAGTTCGTCGATCTGCCGCAGGAGTTCGTTGTGCGGGGCGGCGCTTTTCAGCGCCTCGCGCACCGCGCCCGCCGCCTCGAGCGACGCTTTGGCATTGTTCCTGTTCCTGAGCCAGTTTTCCAGTGCATCCTGAACCCCGGCGGGCAGCCCGCCCTCTTCGACGGCCTTCATGGCAAGCCCGGCGAGATGCTCCCTCAATTGTTTTGAGCCCAGGTACATGCCGTAGCCGTATTCGGCATTGTCCTCGAAAAGCGAGTTTGCCCACGCGGGACCGCGTCCGCTTCGGTTGGTCGTGTAGGCGATGGACGGCGCGCTTGCCGCCCAGATCGATGAGCACCCGGTCGCGTTTGCGATCATCATGCGCTCACCGAACAGCTGTGTCAGCAGGCGTATATACGGCGTCTCGCCGCAGCCGGGGCACGCGCCGTTGAACTCGAGCAGAGGCCGGACGAACTGGCTGCCTTTGAGGCTGCTGCGGTCAATGACATCGGCTTTCTCACGAAGCGTCATCGCAAACTCCCAGTTGCCGCATTCGGCGTCGATTTGCTGCTGCGCAGGCTTCATTTCAAGCGCTTTGCCCTTGGCCGGGCAGACATCGGCGCAGTTGCCGCAGCCGGTGCAGTCGAGCGGGCTTACCTGGACGCGCAGATACAGGCCGTCGAGCCCTTTGCCGGATGCTTTTAAAGATTTAAAGCCTACGGGCGCTCTCTGCAACTCCTGCTGATCCGGAAGGAACAAGCGTATCGTCGCATGCGGGCAGACATAGGAACACCAGCCGCACTGTATGCATTTGTCGATCTGCCATTCGGGCACGAGCGGCGCGATACCGCGCTTTTCATAGGCCGTGGTGCCGAGCGGGAACGCGCCGTCGGGCATATGCGAAAATGCGCTGACCGGCAGCTTGCCGCCGTCGCCGCGCGCCATCGGCCGCTGTATGTTCCGTGTAAATTCCGGTTGGTCGGCTTCGGGCAGCGGCGCGTCCGGTGCCTGCGCCCACTCCGGAGGAACCGGCACCGACACCAGCGAGTCGATCCCGCGGTCCACCGCCGCATAATTCATGTCGACGATGCTCTGTCCCTTCTTACCGTATGCCTTGACTATGGATTCTTTTAAAAACCTGACTGCGTCGTCGATCGGTATGATTCCGGCAAGTTTGAAGAACGCAGCCTGCATGATCATGTTGATGCGGTTGCCTAACCCGATTTCCGAAGCGATCTTTTCGGCATCGATGATGTAAAAGCGCGCGTTGTTTGAAGCAAGACAGCGCTTGATGCCGCCGGGCAGTTCATCTCCTATGTTCCCGGGCGTAAAATCGCAGTTTAATACGAATATACCGCCGGGTTTTAAGCCATCGGCCAGATCATAATGGTTCAGGAATGATTTGTTATGGCAGGCGATGTAATCCGCTTCACGTACGAGGTAGGTCGACAGTATCGCGCTTTTGCCGAACCGAAGGTGCGATATGGTCGTGCCGCCTGATTTTTTGCTGTCGTATTCAAAGTAGGCCTGCACATTGAGCGGCGTGTGGTCGCCGATGATCTTGCATGCGGATTTGTTTGCGCCGACCGTTCCGTCGGAGCCCAGCCCCCAGAACTTGCAGTTGACGATTCCGGTCTCCAGCGCTTTGTAGGAGAGGTCATCGGGAAGCGATGTGCCGGTGACATCGTCGGTGATGCCGATCGTATAATGGTTTTTCGGCGGCTGTGATTTTAGGTTGTTGAATACAGCCAGTATCTGAATCGGCGTCGTATCCTTGGAGCCGAGTCCATACCTGCCGCCAGCTACAAGCGGCGGATTCACGCGGCCTGCGAACATGTTGCAGACATCGAGGTAAAGCGGCTCTCCCGGAGCTCCCGGCTCCTTGGTGCGGTCCAGAACCGCGATGCGCTTTGCGCTTTGGGGAAGGGCCTCAAAGAAATGCTTCTGCGAGAAAGGCCGGTACAGCCTGACCTGCAGGAGGCCTGCTTTTTCGCCCTTTGCGTCCAGATAGTCTATGGTTTCCCTGATGGTGTCGCAGACCGAGCCCATTGCAACAATGATGTTTTCCGCGTCCGGCGCTCCGTAATAGTCAAATGGCCTGTAATGACGGCCGGTTATCAGGCCGAGCCTCCGCATATAGTCCTCAACGATGCCGGGTGCCCGGTCAAAGTATGTGTTCTGCACTTCGCGGCCCTGGAAATAGATATCCGGGTTTTGGGCCGTCCCCTTTGCCAGCGGATGCGAAGGAGACAGCGCCCTGTCCCGGAATTCCCTGAGCGCATTGCGGTCCAGCAGGCCGTTAAGCGCCGGGTAATCGATGTCCTCGATGTTGCGCAGCTCGTGCGATGTCCGGAAACCGTCGAAAAAGTGCAGGAAAGGCAGCCTGGCCGATATCGCCGACAGGTGCGCGACACAGCCCAAATCGAGTGCTTCCTGCGCGTTTGCCGATGCCAGCATCGGCGCGCCGGTCTGCCGGCATGCCATGACATCCTGATGGTCGCCGAATATCGACAGCGCGTGCGTCGCTATGGCCCTTGCCGACACGTGCAGCACGCCCGGCAACAGTTCCCCGACCATCTTGTACAGGTTCGGTATCATCAAAAGCAGGCCCTGCGAGGCGGTAAAGGTGGTGGTCAGTGCTCCGGCCTCGAGGCTGCCGTGCATGGTTCCTGCTGCACCCGCTTCCGACTGCATCTCGACCACCCGCACGCGTTGGCCGAACAGGTTCGTCTTTCCCTTTGCGGCCCACTCGTCGGCCATTTCGGCCATCGGCGACGACGGAGTGATCGGGTATATCGCGGCAACTTCAGTAAACGCATAGGCCGCGGTTGCCGCCGCCTGGTTGCCGTTCATCGTAATTTTGTTTGGCAAATTGAGTCCTCCGTTACAATTGATCGCATTTATTATTTGCCAAGTATTCCGCAAGTATGCCATGGATGCAATGGACGGCCGCGGTTGGGAAAAAATTGATAACGGTTTGTTTTGGGCGGTAATGACAGATCAGGTCATGATATGGACGTAACGGAACGGCGGGGAACAGGCTAAAAAACGGCTGTCAGTACATTGAAGCAGGCATGAACCAGTATGGGCGCCCACAGTGAGTTCGCTTTTTCATAAATATAGCCGAGCCAAATCGATATACCAAAATACAACGGTAAAAGAAACAGCACCTCCGACAAGGCACGGGAAAGGTGCATGGCGGAAAACAGAGCCGATACGATCAGGTTTGCGGGCCAAAAACCGAGCTTTTCCCGTAAGATGCTCTGATAAAATCCGCGGAACGGTATTTCCTCGAATAACCCCGCCAGCACAAGGCCGGACAGCATCCATAGGGTCCTGCCGCTGAAATCCCGAAGCTTTATGACGAATCTGTTGGCGGCAAAGAAAACCGCCGATATGAACAGGCAAATCAACGCCCCGTACAGGATGCCTTTTCCGGCATTCTTTTTAAAGCCCAGGTATTGTGCGGGTTTCCTCTTTAGAATGAGCCCTGCCGCCAAAAATACCGGAAGCGCCAGTATGACGGCATAGTAGACAAAGATAATTATAAAATCCGCAGCCGGATCGCCATGCGGCAGGAAGAAGGAGGCGATGCAAATTGATACGATGTATTGTACCGATATGAAAATCAGCGCCCCGTAAAAGGGCGCTCGGTTCTTTTCGTTGTTATGCATCCGCCTCATCCATCAGATAGCGTTTGTACGGTATATAGCTGTCGGTGTTATGCAGACTCTCCTGCATGACCTCGACGAACTTCTCTACGATTTCCCCGTCGAACTGCTGCCAGCTGCACGCCTTTAATTCATCGATGGCCTCGGCAAATGTCTTTGCATGCTTGTATGTGCGGTTTGAGGTCATCGCATCGAAAGAGTCGACGACGGTCAGCACCCTGGCAAGGTATGGTATTTTCTCGCCGGAAAGACCCTCGGGGTAGCCTTTGCCGTCGTAACGCTCATGATGGTGCCGTATCAGCGGAATGATGTGGGACAGCGAGTCGACCTGCTTTACGATCTTGACGCCGTTTTCGGGATGCTGCCGGATCATATCCCATTCCTCGCCTGTCAGCGGGCGCTGCTTGTTCAGCACATCTTCCGGTATGCTGATTTTTCCTATGTCGTGCATGTAAGCACCGTAAATCAACGTATTTTTATCCCTCTCATTCAAGGCAAGCTTGTCGGCCAGCATCTTGGAATAGATCACGACGCGCTCGACATGACCGTAGGTGTACCTGTCCTTTGCATTGATGACGCTGATCAGAGTCTTGATGGATGTGATCAGATCGATGTGCTCTTTTTCAATGTCGAGCTTGATCAGATCCAGTATCGAAGAGTAGATCTCAACCCTGTTCTTGCGGAAGAATTTCGCACGGTACAGCGCATCGTCGGCGGACTTGATCAGTTCGATATGGTTGTTGATGTCGCCTCCGCAGCGGGCTACGCCTATGGATACGGTGAGGTTTCTTGCCGACAGATGCTCCTGGCCCTCGAATCGGGTATTTTCGACCGCGTTTCTGATGCGTTCGCCGATATCCAGCAGCTGCTTTTCATCGACACCGGAGAACACCAGCGCAAATTCATCGCCGCCGTATCTGGCGATCAGAGCATCCCCGTCAATCGAAGACCGCAGCGTTTCGCCGACGGCTTTTAAAACATCGTCACCCTTTAAGTGGCCGAAGATATCGTTGTATTCCTTGAAGTTGTCAATGTCCAGAAGTATCAGGGACACTGCCGGTTCTTTGCCGTTGTACTGTTTTACACGCTCAATCAATTCATCATAGAAATAGCTGTGATTGTAAAGCCCGGTCAGCGCGTCGATGTTGGCCTTGTTCTCCAGCCGGACCCTGTATTCATTTTCCAGCTTGACATAGTAACCAAGGAACCATGCGGTAATGATGAATACGGCCGATAAAATGATGTCATTTTCCAGATGCCGGTTGACTGTCCGGGTTGAAGTGAAAACCATATCGACGGCAAATAGGAAGCCGGAGCATGCCACCGAGGATATGATGCCGGCTCTCAAACCGTACTGTATGGTGATCGGTATGATAATGAACAGTAAAATCACTTTGTAAGGGCTTTCATTTTTGCCCGTCAGTATGATGGTTGCCATCAGTAAAAGTAAAAAAAACAGATCCTCAATGATTCGTATCCGGCACGCGAGTCTGAACTCATATCTTTTGATGATTAAGAACGACCAGAAATAGTATAGGCCCGATATCGATGCTGTAAGCAGTAATGCAAAACAATAACTCAGCATGATGCTGATGTCGGAAAAAACCAGTTCGCTGTCTCCCAGCAGGTTTTTCATATAGACTAAACTTACCAGTACCAGACTTCCAAGCTTTACGATGGATAGTATACTTGATTTCTTGTCATGATCAGGCATAAACAGTGATATCTCCAAAAATTATTAATAACCGGGCATAGTCACATGGGTTTAGGAGATTAAACTATTTGTTTTTCAGAGTTTTTGGCTCTTCCGGCTGATACCAGCCAAAAAAGCACGCAGACGAAGCCATTAATGACGCCAATAGTGTGAACAGTGTTGCTATAGCTGCTATAATCGAAAATTTTTTCATACTTTCTCTCCTTTTCTGAATAGAATTTGGTTTAAAACCGAATCGAGTTTTCCAAGTAATCTATGCCCGATTAAAGTTAAGTTAAAGATCTGCCAAATCGTACCGAACAATATGCAGAACATATACTCGGCAAAATTCGGATTACGGGTGTAACCATAGAGTATTATCAAAACGGATGCAACCGTAGAATACACAGTCAGCGTGATCAGAGAATACTTCTTCATACGCTTGTGCTTGTCCGCCGAAATCGGTTTTCTGGGATTGGCAACCGGCGCCTTTTTGTATACAAGCACATAGGAGAGAACCAGACAAACGGCGGCGATTGCGGCGGTTGCGGCAAGGCTTAATCCCAGCCGATTGATCAGCTTTGCAAGGAATGCAAATAAAAGCGATGCGGATGTTCCGACCAGGAGGCATATGCCCGGCCTGCTTGCGTGCGCTCCGCCGGAAAACTGCCTCAAAATACTTGACAAAAACAGTACGACAAGCGATTGCCATAATATTCCCGACAGCCAGCCCAACACCGATACCAGTAAAACTGTGCTCAAAATTTGCGTGAACGCAATGTATCCGTATTCGACGACTTCGGATTGATCTTCAGTTAAATCCAGACGACTTGATATATTCTGTATCACCTTGGATCTTAACGGCATATCACGCTTCCTTTTTTGTCCTGAACCTGTAGTAAAGAATAATCAACAGTGCAAACAGCGCCAGCGAGGGCAGCGAATACAGGTTTTTGACCAGTGCCCCGGAACGCTCGAATATCAGCTCCGTGTCAAGGCCCATCACCTTGCCCAAAACAACCACATTGAGCCCCTCAAGCAGTAACGATAATATAAAGCAAACCAGAGTCGATAATATTGCGTGCATGGCCTTGATTTTATTGATTAAAATCAATAAAATCACTGCCGTCGTCGCCGAAAGCAGCATCGGCAGTACTGCGCTGATCGGCAGGACTTTCAACAGCAATGTAATGACCGCAAATAAAAAACTGGATACTACATAGGGTTTCCACGCAATTTTCCTTTTAGCTACGGCATATCCGGCCATCATAATCAAGAATCCTTCCGGTATCAGCCTGAGTATGAAATCAAGCCATGTCAGTTTCGTCATGGTGCTCCCCCAACCCTCATATTATGGTATATTGTAGCACGATTATGTTTTTATTAGAATACATTATTGCGCCATTATGCCAATATTATGACAAAAAGGAACACAAAATGTTGTATGAGAATAGGAATACTGCATACCATATACATTATTGTTGTTTGATGTATCCATGATTTGCACGTGCAAAATCATATTTTGGTGTGACGCGGACAATTTATAGCTGAGGTGACGCATTTGTATGCGGATATAGCCCCGGTTGTTCCGATGGAACCTGTTTTGGCAGATGAACCCTTTGATCATGAGGACTATATATTCCAGGTAAAATGGGACGGCGTGCGTATACTGGCATACTCCGGCAAGGATACGCTGAAGCTCTTTAACCGCAGGCAGAAAGAGCGGACGCGGGAGTTCCCCGAAATCATTGAGAGCCTAGCTTACCTGCCGGCCGGTACGGTACTGGACGGCGAAGCGATATCACTTGGTCCGGACGGCAGGCCGAGCTTCTTCCTTGCCCTGAAGCGCGACCAGACCAGGAACGCCCAAATGATCGCGCAACTGGTAAAAGCCCATCCTGTGAGCTATATGGTTTTCGACATGCTGTACCTCGAAGGCGAAGGCCTGGTGGAAAAGCCGCTGAGCGAGCGCCAGAGGCTGCTCGGTGAGGTGGTAAAAGAGTCGGCGGCCGTACATTTGGTCGATAGCATCGCGGCAAACGGCAGGGCGCTGTTCGAGGCCGTCAGCCGCGAGGGTATGGAGGGCATTGTCGCCAAGGACGCCCGGAGCAGGTATCTGATCGGGCAAAAGTCACCCTTATGGAAAAAGGTCAAAGCTTGGCGCGAAATTGACGCAGTCGCCGGGGGATGGCTCAAAAGGGAAGGGCAGCTCCGGTCGCTGCTTGTCGGCATTCCCGATGAAAAGGGGCTGCGGTACATCGGCAGCGTATCATCGGGCCTTACCGGGGAACAGCGAAGCATGCTACGCGCCTATTTCGAAGCGGGCGGCGAACACAGTTCGCCTTTTCTGAACCCGCCCGACAAGATCGGCGTCAAATGGGCCGAACCCGGAATAGAAGTCAGGGTACGGTACCTGGAGTGGAGCAGCGACGGCATGCTGAGGAATCCCGCCGTAGTAGATATGAGGAACCGGGAGGGCTGGGTGCTATGAGCGGCATCGACATCAACGGGCAAACCGTGGAATTGACCAATCTTGACAAGTTATACTTCCCCGAAGCCGGGATCACGAAGGGCGATATGATCGATTACTATATACGGTTCGCGCAATACATACTGCCCTGGCTCAGGAACAGGCCGTTTACCATGGTACCGTACCCGCACGGCGCGGGCGGCAAATCATTCTATCAAAAGCAGATACCCGACAACGCGCCGGAATTCCTGGAGAGCGCCGAGCTGCCCTCGGAGCGGCGGGGAAGCATCAAGTGGAGCCTTGTCAACAACCTGCCGAGCCTTGTGTACATGGCAAACCGCGCATGCATCGAAATGCACGCATGGTTTTCAAGGCTGCCGAAGCCCGACGAGCCCGATGTCGCGATATTCGACCTGGATCCTTCGGGCAATACCGGGTACAGCGACGCCGCGGCCGCTGCGAAACTGATCCGGATCATACTGGATGATATGAAAATCAAGGCTTTTCCGAAGACATCGGGCGCTACGGGGCTTCATATCGTGATACCGATAGAGCCGGCGCCCTTTGAGAAGGTGCGCGGGTTTCTGACCGGTATATGCCGTATGGTCGAGCAGGCGGACCCCGGAAGGTTTACGACCGAGCGGACGATCGCAAAGCGCGGCGACAGGGTGTACCTTGACGCGGTCCAGAATGCGCGCGGCAAAACGATACCCTCGCCTTACAGCGTGCGCGCGACGGCAGCGGCCACCGTATCGGCCCCCCTTTCATGGGACGAGGTGGAAGGCGGTGCGGAGCCCGGGCAGTTTACGATCAGGACCATCGGTGAGCGCATAAAGCAAACCGGCGACCTGTATGCGCCGCTCTATGCCATGCGCCAGAGGCTGCCGGCGTCATGAGCCGGCGGCCTTTTTCCTGCCCGGCTTTTTGCTTTGCTCTTCCTTGCCGCGGGTCATTTCGACGCTCTGCCGCAGCTTTTCCATCAGGTCGATGACATTGCCGGGCTCCGGCAGCGGCTCGGTCTGAACGACCTCCCGGCCCTCGACCTTGGCACGGATGACCTTTAAAAGCTCCTCGCGGTACTCATCATGGTACTTTTCGGGGTCGAACGGCGCGGTCAGGTTCTCGATCAGCTGCGCGGCCATTTTGGATTCCGCCTCGCGCACCTCGACGCGGCTTTCCAGGTTGTCAATGCCGAGCTCCGCGGTCGGGCGCACCTCGGACGGGAAGAACATCGTCTCGATTGCCAGGGCCTGGCCGACGATGCGCACCAGGCACAGGTGCTCCTTCTGGCGCATCGTGACCTTGGCCACCGCGACCCTGCCGGTCTCGCGCATCGCGTTGCGCAGTATCAGGTACGGCTTTTCATTGCCGGCGTCGGGCCACAGGTAATAGGTTCTGTCATAATAGATCGGGTCGACCTCCTCGATTTTGATGAAGTCGACAATATCGATGGTACGCGCGCTCTTGACCGGCAGCGCTTCCAGGTCCTCATCACGGATGATCACAAAACGGCCGGGTTCATACTCATAGCCCTTGACGATGTCGTCGCCCGACAGATCCTTGTTGCATTTCGGGCAGTGCTTGTTCTGCTTGATCGGCGTGTTGCACTCCTTGTGCAGCATTTTGAACGCTACATTCTCGCGGCTCGTCGCGGCGCCCATTTTGACGGGAACATTCAAAAGTCCGAAGCTGATCGCGCCTTTCCATACGGTCTGCAAATTGATTCCTCCATGCAAATTCTTTTCTTGTTTATTGTTCGTAGAGCGTATGAAAAAATCATAGCCAGATTTTGACTGATACATCGATGCATAATAAAATGCATGGGATTTTAGCGAATGATGTTATAATATAGCCGATTATAAAAGTTTGCGGATTGCCGGGTGAGGCTCACGAATGAGGGACGCATCCGGCCTTCCCGGCACGGAAGAAATTAACTCATGGAGGGTATGTCCATGCGGTTTCAAAGGGTATTGATAGCAGTGATTGATTCCGTCGGCGCAGGCGCGCTGCCGGATGCGCATCTTTACGGAGATGAAGGAGCCAACACGCTTGCGCACATTGCCGAGGCAACGGGCGGACTTTGCGTCCCGAATCTTGAGAAGCTCGGCCTGGGCAATATTATTCCGATTCAGGGTGTCGCGCCGCAGGATAGCCCCGCCGCATATGTAACGCGGGCAGCGGAACTCAGCGCAGGCAAGGACACGATGACCGGACATTGGGAAATGATGGGTATCCGTGTTACAAAGCCTTTTAAAGTATTTACCGAGACCGGTTTTCCGCAGGAGTTGATCGATGCGATCCGCAGTGCGACAGGCAGGGGCGTGCTCGGCAACAGGGCGGCAAGCGGCACGCAAATCATTGAAGAACTCGGCGAACGGCACATGGCAAGCGGCGATCTGATCATCTATACTTCGGCCGACTCGGTGCTCCAGGTGGCGGCGCACGAATCGGTCGTGCCGCCGCAGGAGCTTTGGGATCTCTGCAAAAAAATCAGAACGATCACTATGGCCGATGAGTGGCGCGTAGCAAGGATCATCGCAAGGCCGTTTACCGGCGAAGGGCCCGGCAGATTTGTACGAACATCCAACAGGCACGACTATGCGGTGGAGCCGCCTGCCGATACGGTGCTCGACAGCCTGAAGGAATCGGGCTTTGATGTAATCGCGCTGGGTAAAATCGTTGATATCTTTGCCGGGCGGGGCATCACGGAGCATGAATATGCCGCTTCAAACATGGACGGAATGGATAAGCTTGTCCAATGGATCGATCGTGATTTCACGGGCCTTGCTTTCTTGAATCTTGTTGATTTTGACTCGATGTACGGACACAGGAGAGATGCGCAAGGCTATGCGGCAGCACTCGGGGAATTCGATGCAAGACTGCCAGAAGTACTTGAAAAACTAAGAGACGACGATCTGTTTATCATTACAGCCGACCATGGCAACGATCCGCTCCACCACGGCACGGACCATACCAGGGAGTATGTGCCGGTGCTCCTTTACTCCAAAGTTTTTTTAAGACCGCAAAGGCTTGGAACACTGGATTCGTTTGCGTCCGCCGGTGCAACCGCGGCCGATAATTTCGGAGTCGCAATGCCGGTGATCGGAAGCTCGCTTGCGGAATTTCTGATCTAGCTGCGGCAGCCCCTGATGAAAACCCGGAGAACGCATAAACTATGCGCGGAAATATAAGAAAATAATTGAAAAGTATTAATGAATTTTGGTATTGATTATGATATTATTCATTCATTGTGGATTTAAGGAGGTCATACCTGCAAATTGGAAAAGAAGGTTAAGCTGTACGGATTTAATAACCTTACGAAGACTTTGAGCTTTAATATATATGATGTATGTTACGCTGAGACGCAAAAGGAGAAGCACGACTACCTGATTTATATCGATGAACAATATAATTCGGAAAGGCTGACCAAAATACTTGTCAATGTCACTGAAATGATTGGCGCGCATGTGCTGAGCATATCAAAACAGGATTATGAGCCGCAGGGAGCAAGCGCCACCATACTGATCACCGAGGAAGAGATGCCGGTTGAGATGATCGATCCATCCTGCAACAAGGGCGATGTCGAGTTTTTGAATCTGAAGGATTCGGTGGTGGCACACCTGGACAAGAGCCATGTTACCGTACACACGTACCCGGAGTTTCACCCGGACAACGATATCACGACTTTCCGGGTCGATATCGATGTGTCGACGTGCGGCAGAATTTCGCCGCTGAAAACACTGGATTACCTGATATCGAGCTTCGATTCGGATATCATTACCATCGATTACCGGGTCAGGGGCTTTACACGCGACACCGAGGGAAACAAGTATTATATCGATCATGAAATCAACTCGATACAAAATTATATCGACCGCAAGACTCTGACAAAGTACGACGCGATCGATGTCAACATGTATCAGTCGAACATCTTCCACACCAAGATGATGATCAAGGAGATCAATCTGGAGCACTATCTCTTCAATCATGATCCTTATGACTTAAAGCCGGAAAAAAGGCGGGACATCAAAGACAAGCTTTACAGGGAAATGATCGAAATCTACTATGGCGCAAATATATTTTAAAGGAACTGCCGCTTGTATACGTATAGATTGAATCAGGAAAAAACACCGATACTGACCGCGCTTGAAAATTACCGCTCGCAAAGAGTGCTGCCCTTTGATGTGCCGGGGCACAAGCAGGGCAAGGGTAACCCGGAGCTCCGTACGCTGCTCGGTGAAAAATGCCTGTCGATTGACGTCAACTCCATGAAGCCGCTCGACAACCTCGGGCACCCGACATCGGTCATCAAGGAAGCTTGCGAGCTTGCGGCCGACGCGTTCGGATGCGATCAGGCGTTTTTTATCGTAAACGGCACGACATCGTCGGTACAGGCGATGATATTGTCGAGCTGCACATCGGGCGATAAAATCATCATGCCGCGCAACGTCCACCGCAGCGCGATCAATGCGCTTGTCATATCCGGCGCAATACCGGTCTATGTTAGCCCGGGGATCCACAGCGACCTCGGAATATCGCTCGGCATGTCCTATGAGAGCGTCAAGTCGGCGATCGAGCAAAACCCGGAAGCCAGGGCCGTGTTTGTGAACAATCCTACTTATTACGGCGTATGCTCGGACTTAAAGAGCATCATCGAGCTTGCACACTCGCACAATATGCTCGTGCTCGCCGATGAAGCGCACGGCACGCATTTTTACTTCGGCCAGGGGCTTCCGCCCGCCGCAATGCGGCTCGGGGCGGATATGGCGGCGGTCAGCGTGCACAAAACGGGCGGATCGCTGACGCAGAGCTCGATGCTGCTCGTCAATACCGACAGAATCAGCGCTGATTACGTCCGGACGATCATCAATCTGACGCAGACCACCAGCGCATCATACCTGCTTTTATCGTCACTTGACATTACACGCAAAAACCTTGCGCTGAACGGAGAGAATATATTCGCAAGGGTGCTTGAACTTGCCGAGTACGCGCGCGGCGAGATCAACGCAGTGGGCGGATACAATGCGTTTTCGGAGGATATCATAAACGGAACCGATGCTTTTGCGTTCGACCGTACCAAGCTCAGCGTGCACACGCTCGAGCTCGGGCTTACCGGATTCGAGGTGTACGACATACTCCGCGATGAATACGGTATACAGATCGAGTTCGGGGACCTCGGCAATTTCCTTGCGATGATATCGGTCGGGGACACATACCTCGGCATCGAGCGTCTGGTTTCCGCACTGGCCGAGATCAAGCGGCTGCACTCGAAGGACAAGCGGGGCATGCTGAACAACGAGTACATACCCCCGATCGTCAGGGTGTCCCCGAAGGAAGCGTTCTATGGGCGGAACAAACTGGTTGAACTTGCGGACAGCGAGGGCGGGGTATGCGGTGAGTTTGTGATGTGCTATCCGCCCGGCATACCGATCGTCGCCCCCGGCGAGGTTGTCACAAAGGATGTAATCTCTTACATCAAGTACAGCAAGGAAAAGGGAGCCGTTCTGATCGGCGCAGAGGATATGGAGCTGAACTATATCAACATTCTGGAATGATGAACTGGGGGATGGCAATGGATCTATGGTATACCGAGCAGCACTCGGATGACGTCAGGTTTTCCATAAGGGTCACGAAGCAGCTTTACGACGGGGAAAGCAATTTCCAGCACGTTGCGGTTTTTGAATCGGAAGGATTCGGCAGGATCATGACGCTCGACGGCATGATCATGGTTACGGAAAAGGATGAGTTCATCTACCACGACATGATCGTTCATGTGCCGATGGCGGCAAAGCCCGGCGCAAAAAATGTGCTTGTCATCGGCGGGGGCGACGGCGGCACGGTCAGGGAGCTGACCCGTTACGGCGGCATTGAACGCATCGACATGGTCGAGATAGACAGCATGGTAGTCGATGTAAGCCGAAAACTGCTGCCTCAGCTCTCATGCAGGCTCGATGATCCGAGGGTATCGATACACTACGAGGACGGTTTGAGGTTTGTACGCTCCAAACAGGATCTATACGACCTGATCATCGTGGACTCGACCGATCCGATCGGCCCGGGCGAAGGGCTGTTCACAAAAGAGTTTTACGGAAGCTGTTTTAAAGCGCTCAATAGCGACGGCGTGCTGGTAAACCAGCATGAAAGCCCTTATTACGATGATTATGCCAAAGCCATGATGCGGGCGCACAAGAGGATCAATGAGCTCTTTCCGATCTGCAGGGTATATCAGGCGCATATACCGACCTATCCTTCGGGACACTGGCTGTTCGGGTTTGCCTCAAAGTCGGTCGACCCGGTCGACGCCCTCGACGCCGATGCGTGGAACAGGCTGGGCATACAGACAAGGTACTATAATACCGATCTGCACAAGGGCGCTTTCGCATTGCCCAATTATGTATTGGAGATGCTTGACAAGGTGGATGTGTAAACCCTCACCTTCGATCCCTCTTAACCACAATCCAATTCTGTGTTTGGAGATGAATAGATGCTGAACTTTGAGAAAAATATACAGGTTTTCAACGGCTGCCGTTCAAGCTACGGCCAAGCCCGTCTTGTCGTATTCGGCGCGCCGTTTGACTGCACGACATCGTTTAAGCCCGGCACACGCTTTGCCAGCCCCGCCATGCGCATGGACAGCATAGGGCTCGAGACTTACAGCCCGTACCAGGACAGGGATCTGACCGAGATCGCGGTCTGCGACATCGGCGATGTCGAGGTATCGCTCGGCGACACCGGAAAAACGCTGGATGCGATCGAAAACTGCACGGCAAGGATTCTGGCCGACAAAAAGATACCGGTCATGATCGGCGGCGAGCACCTGGTAACGCTCGGCACAATGCGCGCGGTGGCAAAAGTGCACCCGGATGTCTGCGTACTGCACTTTGATGCGCACACCGACCTTCGCGACATATTCCTCGGTGAGGAAATGTCGCACGCCACGGTCATGCGCAGGGTATGGGATATCATAGGCGACGGCAGGATCTACCAGTTCGGCATACGCTCGGGCGACCGCAGCGAGTTTGTATGGGCCCGCGAGCATGTCGTGACCAACAGGTACAACCTCGAAGGGCTTGACGAGGCGGTCCGAAAGCTCAGCGGCAGGCCGGTATATGTTTCGATCGACCTCGATGTGATGGATCCGAGCGTGTTTCCGGGCACCGGAACGCCGGAGCCGGGCGGAGTCAGCTTTCAGGCGCTGCTTGACGGCATACTGTCGCTCAAGGGTCTGAACATCGTCGGGGCCGACGTGAACGAGCTGTCCCCGCACTATGATGTCAGCAGGGTTTCAACGATGGTGGCCTGCAAGGTGCTGCGCGAGCTGTTGCTGGTGATCTGATGAGCATTCATAAAAACCGCCCGGAGGGGCGGTTTTTGTTGTTATATACCTTTTTACTACTTTAGCGGCGCTGTCTCGAATACGACTCCGACGTTTGCGGTGATATCCATATCGCCCGTGCTGATCGGCGTCGTATTGCTGCCCGCATCCGCCGTCCTTTCGTAAAGCATGGTGTTGCTGAAATAGGGGCTGTTGTAAGAGCCCGATTCGGATATGGACATGATGCCTGTGATCCTGTATCCCGAGGATGCGGCGATCGTCTCCGCGCGTTTTCTGGCATTCTCGACGGCATTTGCAAGCGCGTCGTTGTAAGCCTGCTCGCGGTCCTCATAATCAAACCGGATGCTGTTGGTGCGGTTGGCGCCGGCCGATGTTGCCGCATCGATGATATCGCCCAGCACCTCGAGATCCCTGACCCTGATTTCAACGGTGTTTCCGGCCTCGTAATTCGCCGGGGTTTCCTTTGAGAACTCATCGTATACCGGATAGATGTAATAGCCTGAAGTCGTGATGTCGCTTTCATCAAGCCCGAATTCCTTAACCGCGTCGATGACAGCCTGCATGATCCCGGCATTCTGCTGTTCGGCCTCCCTGGCGTCCGGTTTTCTGACCACGACGCCCATCTGTATGTATCCCACGTCGGGCTTTACCGATACTTCGCCCGAAGCGGATACCGATATGGTTCTGACTTCTTCTTTCTGCTCCTTTTCGGGAGCATCGCCCCTGAACAGTAGCACAGCGACGCCGATGCATGAGACAAGCATCAGGGCTGCTATAACGATTAACAGTATATTGATGTTATTCATGGATTAGCCTCCTTATTCCGCATTGTTGATGATGATTCTGACCTGCACGCTGCTGCTGAGCAAATATAACTCGTCAAGCCTGGCGGTTGTTACGGAAAGCTCTTCCCGGAGCGCTTCCAGTTCGCCTTCCTCTTCGGCAGTCCTGTTTTCCGCCGCGAGCAAATCCGATATGGCGGTCCGAAGATAAATCTCCTGTAATTGCAGCGAATAGATTTCATCGGACAAATCCTGCGTTTCCGTATGGATGTAATCCAGTGCGTATTGTACGGATAATTCCTGTATAAAGCTTTCATAATTTCCGGCAGGCATATCTAAGGTTATTGAATTGCCCTCCGGGGAACCCGCGTTTTCATTGATCACGCCGCTGTTTTGCAGCGAAAGCGAGTTTATCGAAAGTATCAGCTCCTCGCTGTCCCCGGTTGTGACGCCGACCTGATAGGAGTTGTGCACATACAGGGACTCCTGTTTGGCGGCCAATTTGTCGGCTGCCATTTCCGGCACCGCCATGATGCCCTCCATAGGCGCTTCCGTCTCGCTGTTTGCGGCGTAATCCTTCGCGGATTCTTCCGCGGACCGGGCGTCGCTTGCTACGGAGAATTCCTGCTCGCGGGGCGCTGAGCCTTCGGTATTCTTTGCGGTCTTCATTCCAATGCCCCGGGAGAAGCTGATAGCTCCGGCTATCAGCAATACGCTTGCCGCTGCCGCCGCCATGATGGGCATGTGTTGTGTGAATTTCCATTTACGGGGCTGCGCGGCTTCGCGCTCGAGCGCCAAATGGAGCTTTGCTTCGAAACCCTCGGGGAGCGGACGGTCATTCCTGCCTGCAAGCGATCCGCGCATCGCAAAAAGCGCCTCATAATATTCTCTGCATGCATCGCAGCTTTCAAGGTGGGCTTCGACCTGCCGGCAAACTTCTTGATCAAGGCAGCCGTCAAGCATGGCGCTGATATTCAATTTGCATTGTTTGCAGGTCATCTGCTCATCCTCCTTACACCATTATGACGCGCGGCGCCCTGCGCAAGTTCCGCGTTTTTATATATTTCAGCAAATTTGTTGCGCGCACGGTGCAGCCTGGACCGGACTGTTCCAAGCGAGCATTTTAAGATTCCGGCTATCTGCTCATAGCTGAAATCCTCGATGTCGCGCAATACCAGTATGGTTTTCATATCGGGAGGAAGCTGATTGATGATTTCATTGATTTCGTCGATCGAAGCGGTTCTTTCGGCAAAAGGCTGTTCATCGGAGCTGAGATCCATGCCGAAGTCCTTCATCTCTTCGATGGAAACAAAGGATGCTTTGTAGCTGCGGAGCTTGTCCCTGCATGTGTTGACAGCGATCCTGTACAGCCACGTTGAGAACTGGCTTGTGCCGCGGAAGCCCTTTAGCGCGCGCCAGGATTTGATGATGGCTTCCTGCGCCATGTCTTCGGCATCCTGCGCGTTGCCCATCATGCTGTAGCAGAGGTTGTAGATCTTGCGCTGGCTCGTTTGGACCAGCTCTTCGAAGGCTGCAATGTCGCCTGATTGTGCCTTTTCAAGCAACAATTTCTGCGTTTCCGACAAACTTACGCCTCCCTTTTTGTTGCAGATTTATTACAGCTTATTATATCATAAGCGATATCCAAGTCTATCAGGAATTCATGTATTGCATGCAAAATGGCTTTATGATAATATACTTTATACGAGCCGAAGTGATGGAATGGCAGACGTGATGGACTCAAAATTCATTGGTAGCGATACCGTGCGGGTTCAAGTCCCGCCTTCGGCACCAACAAGGGCACACAAATGTGTATCCCCTGCGGTAGTAGAACTCGATTTATCAGATTCTTTGGTCGGAAGGGATAAATCGGGTTTTATTTTTATAACAAGTTTCACATGATTATCAAACACTGTAACCTTATCCACGAATAAATCTATCAATTTCTTGCTGGTGGTAAGTGAGCGTTCTAGAAATAGCGTTCGTGCAGTACTAAACCATTTTCTGATCTCATCTTCGGTAATACCCTTGGCGTTTTCTGCGGTTTCAAAGGTTTCAAGCCGGAATTTCATTTGAGCTTTGTTTTGCTCCAGAAGCTCAAGTTTTTCGACTAAAGATTTTGATCCTGTATGTGCAGCAAGATTTAATAGATTATCAATTTGTTTGTCCAGAGCATTAATTTGTTTCTCATAAGATTGCATTTGCAGGACGGTTTTCTGATTTGTCCTAAGTAAATACTCTTTGTAGAACTTACATAGCTTTGGTATCCGGCTTTCATCAAACACGTGATCAGCAATCTGTTCCAGAACAAAACCTTCGATGAATTCTCTGCGAATGTACTTACTGCTGCATTCTTTTTTACGCTGGCTTTTACCGCATGAATAGCCAACATATTTTTTCTTATTGTTGTTAAACTTCCGATTTCCGACAAAAGCCGAGCCACAGTTTCCACAAAATATCTTGCCGGATAATAGGTATACTTCTTTAGCAGAGTATGCACCTGCACGGCGTCTTCGAGCTTCTTTTATCTTTCGCACCTTCTCAAACTGATCTATCGAGACAATAGCGGGTATGGCATTCTCAACTCGAATAATCTCGCTTTCAGGCTTTCTACCATGAAAGTTTCTGCTGCCGTTTACATCACGTTTTGGAGCGGCATTGAACTCATATACTCCTATGTATTTCTCATTACTTAAGATGCTATAGAGTGAGTTCTTGCCAAAGCTTGAGCCATGTTTCGTAGTGCGGCTTTGAGCTTTTAGCTCCTCTATGATTTCGCCATAACCAATTCCCTCGGCTGCCATATCAAAGATCAGTTTTACGGTATCTGCTTCATCCTCATTAATAATATAATTGGATTCACTATCTACATCAAATCCAAGAGGAGGGATACCACCGTTGAATTTTGCTTTATAGGCATTTTCAGTCAAGCCTTTCATAATTTCACGGCTTAGATTTTTAATGTAATACTCATTCATTCCTTCATACAATGATTCCATTAGAACGCCTTCGGGTGTTTCAGAATCGTAGTTCTCCAGAACGGATAAAAGCTTTACATTCTTGCGCTTCAATTCATGCCGGTATCTCACGCTATCATACCTATTACGAGCAAATCTATCCAGTTTATGCACGATGATGACATCAAAATTATTTGATCTGCTGTCAAGTATCATATTCTGGAACTCGGGACGGTGGTCATTCTTGGCACTCTTTGCCATATCAATATATTTACCAACGAGTAACAAGTTATTATCTCTTGCATATTTTTGTATTGCCCTAAGCTGTGCATCGATCGATTCGCCCCGTTGCATATCGGATGAAAATCTTGCATATGCTACTGCCCTTAAGGGGGCAGCAGCTAAGTTTGCTTGTTGTGTCATTATAGACAATCTCCTTTCACATTTTCATTTACTTGTTGAGTGTTCTTGTTGTTTCCAAAATGCTTTCGTATTAAATCAAACAACTCATTCAGATAGGCTTGAACTTCCTCGTTCGTCATGATTTTGTATATAACTACTGCATTTCGTATCCTTACATCTTTCAAATATTCTATAGTTCTTACTCCTTCCAAGCATAGAAGTAAAATGCAAATAGATTGTCCATAGTGGTATTTGGTTTTCAAGGTACAAACACATATGTGTGCCTTCATATTATACGACATAGACAAATCTATCCGCAAATTTTCATATGCTATCTCTCGTTAATCCCTTTAATAATGTCTTTAATCGCTTTCTCCCTGAGTTCGAGTTCTTCTTTTGGTATCGCATCAAGTAATTTCTTCTGCTTCTTTGCCGTCTGAAGCGTATATTCATTTTGGGCATGCAGCTCCATGATCTTCTTGCTTTGCCTATCGAGTGCAACTCCCATATCTCCGACTTCTTTTTTCAGACTGTCCATATGCTTCTTGCTACGGCTCAGTTCAGCAGTAAACTTCTGCGCCTGAGGAAACCATTTCTGAAGTGTTTGAATCGCTTCTTCCCGTTTCTTTGGCGCATTAAAATTGTTGATATTGCTGATAGCTATCATGATTTCTTCCTGCTGTCTGTCCAGCCTTTGCGCCTGT
>Ga0123334_1001767_pt1 | contig 26219 bp, 19 predicted proteins | sample BiotimSIPDNA_FD_89706 | JGI IMG/M metagenome (GOLD analysis project Ga0123334, IMG submission 89706) | Anaerobic biogas reactor microbial communites from Washington, USA - Biogas_R1 time_0 SIP DNA | ecosystem: Engineered > Bioreactor > Anaerobic > Unclassified | place: Washington, USA... | reverse complement strand
GATGATATAAAGAAAAGTAAAGAAGAGAAAAGATAAAAGTAGAGAATAAATTTCTGCGAGACTTAAGGATGTCACCTTTCTCGAAGGGTGGCATCTTTTTTACTGGTAACTTTATGCATTCTTATATTTATATTGAAGCAAAATAACAGCGAAATAAGTTACCAGTAAGGGATAAGCCATTATACTATAATAAATAATATTTTAAAAATGCGGTGATGAAATCGATAAAACTACCCATACTTGTTTTTTTCATAGCTGTTCCTTTTCTGTTTTCTTGCACCAATCAAAAAAAACAGGAGTCAATAGATATAAAGGAGTGGCATATTCTTGGGCCATTCAAAACAGTCGGTCAAGTTGATAATTTGCAGTACAATAATTTGGCGAAATGGGGATTTGACGAGAAAACGATTGATTATTCATCGTTTATTGGCATCGCTCCAGATTCGGGAGTAACAAACTCAATTTATACCTTAGATTCTCAAATCATCGATTTCAGCAAGCATTTTAGCATCAAAGATTTTCTGGGGAACGCCTATGCTGCCTGTTCTTTTAGTGTGAGCGATACCGCCGGTTATTACATCAATTTTTCGTGCGACGATGGGGGAAAAGTGTACCTGAACAACGAAGAGTTTATTGATTTGCCAAAAGCCGGGGCAATGCTGAATTTCGAAATCTATAGACCCATTAAGCTAAAGAAAGGAAATAACTTTCTCTTAATCAAGGTTAATAACAGCCTGATGGACTGGCAGGCCAGCATCAAAATAAAGAAGTATAGCGAGGAAGATATGGATGAACACCGGAATGTGTTGGCTTGGTTAAACAACAATACTTTTTTTAAATACAGTATATACGACACAACCAATACGGTAATTCTCTCCAAAAACCTTTCAGGCAATAAATTGAAATTCGAGATTTTATCGGATAAAAAAAGTCCGGTATTGGAGGGAATGATTCAAGGCAACACCAACCAGCACCCCAACATTTCCGGATTGCCAGATGGATTGTATTGTGCAGTTCTGCACGTAAATGGCATTGAACTTACCCAAGATATTTATAAAGGTGATCTTGAAAAAGAATTAGCAAGGATCACCACGCATTTAAAGGACTTGAAAACGGGCGACTTAAGCTTAAAAGGAACCATCGATGCAAACATCACCAGATTTAACCATTTGATGAAACCGGAAAACCGGGGAAGCAATTTCGCGGATAAACAAAACAGGCAGCGAAAGCTCATTTATTTATACAAAACCCTTGTTGCGCTGGAAAAAAACGTTTCGGAAGGAAAAACAAATCAGGGATTACCGGGCATTGTTCTTCACAGTTTTGCCTCGAGGATTGACGATCGCAATCAATTCTACGTTTCCCATGCTCCGCGCGATTATGATCCAAAAATAAAATATCCGGTTGCAATTTATGTGCCTGCAAGGGTAACAACCCATCGTCCATACCTCGAAAGCATGAGGGTAGCCGATGTTGCATTTCAGGAGAATCTTCAATATTGGTCTGATAAATATCAGATGATTATTTTAGAGCCTTTTGGCAGAGTGGTTGGCCGTTTTAATTTTAATTCGATTGAAGAGACCGATTTGTTTGAATTGTTAAGTTCGGCAAAAGCAAGTTATACTATGGATACGACACGTATGTTTCTAATAGGAAGTTGCCTGTCGGCAGACAGGGCACTAAGGCTTGCAGTAAGGTATCCTCATTTGTTCGCGGGCCTGGGTTTCGTTTCTCCGGCTTTTGCTTCAAACTTCTCAGATCAGAAATGGGACATAAAGAATTTGCCGTTCGATTTTCTTGAAAACATTAAGAAAATGCCCATATTCATTATTCACAGCAAAAATGATAAGCATACCGACATTTCCAATAGTTTATTTTTCGAAAAACTAGCAAAGGAAAACCATTTAGAGCGATTCACATTTATACAAACAGAGAATGACATCGAAGAATTTTTGTGGTACAAGTATGCAAAAAATGTATTCGACTTTATTTCGAAACAGGAACCGAACTCAGCCTTGAAGCTTAATTCGTTAAAAATGAATGATTTTGACTACAGTACCAATCAAATAGTGACTATTCTCGAAAGAGACAAGCGCAACGTAATTAGCCGAATAGCTTTGAATATTGATAAAAACGACGTTGGTGCTGAAACGTCGAATGTTAGCAATTTTCAGATTGATCTTTCAAAACTCCAATTGAATAAGGATGAGCCTATTTCAATTCAAGAGAATGGAACACTGTTATATAGCGGAGCTTTTCCAAAAGATGGCATCTTTACCAAAAAACAACAGATAAAACTCGAAAATAATCCATTAGAAGGACCTTTTACTAAAATTTTTACTGACCGGTTTATCATTGTTATTGGGAGTTCAGGTACGCCCAAGGCAACAGATAAAAACAAAAAGACGGCGGAATTCTTTAATAAAGCCTGGAACGATAAATACTTTAACGATTGCATTGTAAGATATGATTATCAGATAACAGACTCAGACATCAAGAATGCAAATTTATTCCTCATCGGAGATTTTACATCAAATAAGATTTTAAAGAATCTGGAGGGGAGAATTCCAATTAGTATTGAAAATAACAAAATTACAATTGCTGATCACCCGGTGAATGGCAGGGACCTGAATGTGTATATGGCATATCCAAATCCGGAAAATTGTGGAAAGTTCATTGGGATTTTCTCCGGAAATATTGAGCAAAACATTTTTAATTTGATGGATATCAGCAAAAGTGAGTTTATTAGGTTGCTGAGTCTGTACGGAGAAGAAGCTGCCTATTTTGACATTTCTTGTTTTGGTTGGTATGACTATAAAGTATGGGATAATTCTGGAACAAACCTTTATTCTGGTTATTTTGATGACGATCATAGTTAATAAGGTGAGTTCAATCTGTGCAGCTAATAAAATACGAGTTTCATTCAAAAGAAGGATCATATCATTCACGTGGGCAAGGCAGCCATGCAGTATTTTCACCTCAAGTTCTGTAGGCATATTCTTTTTTTCGAAATATAGGAGAGCCTTGTTGGTTTGGTTTCTAAATAAAATACTTAACTTTAAAAGAGGTTTTGTTGTGATTGAAAAACTGGCACTAATAATTGGCTTTTCCTATGGCTTTGATTCACTTCAAGAAAGAAAATTTAAAAAAGCTAAAATATCCTTTTTTTAGTTTGTTGTCGGTTGTTGCAATCATTGTTGTTTTGTTTTTGCTATTACCCATCGATATTCAGCAATCGTTAGCATGGGGCATTTATATTATTTCAGCTGTTTTTGGCATTTTTCTTGGAGTGCTTTTGTCAAGGCTAAACACAATGCATATCAGATTGTTGAAAGAGAAAGAGGAGTTTAGAAAGAAGAATAATGAAATTCACTCCTACATGGCAAATGTAGTTCACGACTTACGTTCTCCAATGGCGACTATCTATATGATTTCTGAATTGCTTGAAAATGATTTGGAATCAATCAGTGAATCGGAGCGCGAATTGCTTACTACCATTAAAAATACATCGTCGTCAATGCTTGACAGAATTTGTTATATTCTTGACAATAGCAGGCTGGAAAAAGGATTGAATTCTGGGAATATGATTGCAGGTAATCCGTATGAAGTTCTTATTGAAGCGGTAAAGAAACATCACATTTTGGCTATTGAAAAGAATATAGAGATTGATTTTTCACAGGTCGATGAATTTTTAATAAATGTTCAATTTGAAAAAGAAGCCTTGGACAGTGTTTTTTGTAATTTAATCAGCAATGCCATAAAATATTCGATGCCCGACACTAAAATAAGTATTGCGTCGTATATTGAAAAAGATATGATTCGGTTTAGTGTTCAGGATCAGGGGCTTGGGATGACATCCGATGATCTTGAAAAGGTTTTTGGCGAATTTACACGACTAAGCGCAAAACCTACAGGTAATGAACCGTCATCAGGGCTGGGGCTTTCTATTGTGAAAAAGTTTGTTGAAGCAATGGGGGGCGAAGTATTTGCATTTTCCGAAGGAAAAGGTAAAGGGGCTACGTTTTCTTTTACCCTTAAATTAAAGAATAAGAGATAGTTTTGCTATAGAGCAGGCATTTTTACATTTACAAAAAAAAGAAAACAGGAAGTTTTTTTTGACTTCCTGTTTCTATTTGTGGAATAAATATTATTCGCTGATTTCTGAATGATATTCCTGAAGTGATTTAACAACATATTCCCTACCCTGCCGGTCTTGTATCCCTTTCGAGGATGCCAAAGCTGCTGAAGTGGTTGTTATGTATGGAATTTTAAACTTTATCGCGGTTTTCCGGATGTAAGAGTCATCAAATTCACTTTGTTTACCAGCCGGTGTATTTATAACGAGTTGTATATCACCGTTTTTAATAGAATCAACAATATTAGGTCTTCCTTCGTGTACTTTAAGAACTTTTTCAGCATCAATGCCATTTTCCTGTAAGAATTTTTGAGTACCTCCTGTTGCTTTGATTTTGAAATTCATAGCAACAAAATTTCTTGCTGTTTCAAGAATTTTTTCCTTGTCACGGTCTGCAATGGTAATAAGAACTGTCCCACTCAGAGGCAGTGGGGTTTGAGTGGCCTCTTGCGATTTGAAAAAAGCCATACCGTAACTCGATGCCATACCCAATACTTCACCGGTAGAACGCATTTCAGGACCAAGAAGCGGGTCTACATTTGGGAACATATTGAATGGGAACACAGCTTCTTTTACCCCATAATGATTGAATTTTTTCGGCTTCAAATTAAAGTCGGAAAGCTTTTTACCCAACAAGATCTGGGTTGCAATATTTGCCATAGATACGTCGCATACTTTCGACACCAAAGGTACCGTACGCGAAGCGCGCGGATTGGCTTCCAGAATGTACACAATATCATTATAGATTGCATATTGTATATTCATTAAGCCGACAACTTTCATTTCGATAGCGATTTTTTTAGTATAATCCTTTATGGTATCGATATGTTTTTGTGAAAGCATTACCGGAGGAATAACACATGCCGAATCTCCGGAATGGATACCCGCATACTCAATGTGCTGCATTACAACGGGAACAAAGGCGTCGGTACCATCAGCAATTGCATCAGCTTCTGTTTCAATGGCATCCTCAAGGAATTTGTCAATTAATAATGGTCTGTCGGGAGAAACGTCGACTGCAGTGGCAACATATTGTGCAAGCATTTGCTCATCGTTTACAATGCGCATGGCACGACCACCCAGCACGTAAGACGGACGAACCATTAATGGATAGCCGATACGACCGGCAATTTTTAGCGCCTCATCAAGAGTGCTTGCCATTCCTGATTCGGGTTGTGGAATGCCTAGTTTTTGCATTACTTGCCTGAACTGGTCGCGATCTTCTGCCAAGTCGATCGTTTTTGGGCTGGTACCTAGTATTTTAACTCCTGCTTCGGCTAATTCGTTGGCCAGATTAAGTGGTGTTTGTCCGCCAAACTGAACGATAACACCTTCAGGTTTTTCTTTATTGTAAATGCTCAGAACATCTTCTGCTGTAAGTGGCTCAAAATAAAGCTTGTTCGATGTGTCGTAGTCGGTCGAAACGGTTTCCGGGTTACAATTTACCATAATCGATTCGAATCCGGCATTGCGAATGGCAAAAGCAGCATGAACACAGCAATAATCAAATTCAATACCTTGACCAATGCGGTTAGGGCCTCCACCAAGTACCATTATCTTACGTCCATTACTAACTTCCATTTTATTGGGAGCATTGTAGGTCGAAAAATAATAGGCAGCATCTTCTACCCCACTTACAGGTACTGGTTCCCAGGCTTCTTCCATTCCCAAATTAATGCGTTGTTCACGGATTTCTTTTTCTGGTATTCCAAGTATTTTGGCAAGGTATTTATCGGCAAAACCATCTTTTTTGGCTTCAATAAGCAGTTCGTTAGGAAGCTTTTGTCCTTTGTAAGAGAGCATTTTTTCTTCCAATTCAACGAGTTCTTTCATTTGAGTTAAAAACCACTCTTTGATATGGGTTTTTGTTGAAAGATCTTTAATTGTAGCACCTTTTCTTATCGCTTCGTAAATAATGAATTGTCGTTCACTTGAGGCATGGTTAAGCATGGGCATGAGTTCTTCGAGTGATTTTGCGTTAAAGTCTTTTGCAAAACCAAGCCCTGAGCGGCCAATTTCGAGCGAACGTATGGCTTTCTGAAGGGCTTCTTTGTAATTTTTGCCGATACTCATAACCTCGCCCACCGCTTGCATCTGCGTTCCCAGTTTATCTTCAAGTCCATCAAACTTTTCGAAGGCCCAGCGGGCAAATTTCACCACTACATACTCACCCCAAGGCTCGTATTTGTCGAGGGTTTCGCAACGCCAGTAGGGTATTTCGTCGAGGGTATATCCTCCAGCGAGCATGGCGGAAACCAGCGCTATTGGAAAGCCAGTTGCTTTCGATGCCAAGGCCGATGAACGTGAGGTTCGTGGATTGATTTCAATTACAACAATGCGCCCAGTATTGGGATCATGGGCAAACTGAACGTTTGTGCCGCCAATTACTTCAATGGCTTCTACAATGTCATAAGCATGTTTTTGGAGCCGTTTTTGAACCTCTGTGCTAATGGTAAGCATTGGAGCAGTACAATACGAGTCGCCGGTGTGAACCCCCATGGCATCAACATTTTCGATGAAGCAAACGGTAATCATTTTTCCTTTTGAGTCGCGTACTACTTCAAGTTCGAGTTCTTCCCATCCAAGTACCGATTCTTCAATAAGGACTTGTGTCACAATACTTGCGGCTAATCCGCGACTGGCAACTGTGCGAAGTTCTTCCACGTTGTATACCAAGCCGCCACCGGTACCGCCCATTGTATATGCTGGCCTAACAACCACTGGGTAACCTAATTCGGATGCAATTTTTTCTGCATCTTCAACCGTGTTTACTGCTGTACTCCTGGGCATATCAACCCCTAGACGTTTCATTGTTTCTTTAAAAGCAACACGGTCTTCACCTCGTTCAATTGCGTCGATGTTTACTCCAATTACCTTTACTCCGTATTGGTCGAGGATTCCTTTTTTAGCCAATTGAAGCGAGAGGTTTAGAGCTGTTTGACCTCCAAGATTGGGGAGCAATGCATCGGGACGTTCTTTCTTAATTATTTCGGTGAGCGCAAATTCATTGAGTGGCTCTATGTACGTTTTGTCAGCCATTCCGGGATCAGTCATGATGGTGGCCGGATTTGAATTGACCAGCACAATTTCGTACCCCATGCTGCGAAGAGCTTTACAGGCTTGGGTTCCTGAATAATCGAACTCGCAAGCCTGACCAATAATGATTGGGCCTGATCCTATAATCAGGACTTTTTTAATGTCGTTTCGTTTTGCCATTGTGAGTGTTGTATAATATAGAAATGGTTATTTTTAAAATTTAACGAAAATGATTCATGCTTTGTGATTTTTTCAGTTTTTTAGGGTTCAAAAATAGAAATTTAAATGCCCACACCCGAACTATTCAAAAATAATATTTCAACACTTTTTTTAGATATTACTGACAAAATTCCGTTTTTCACTGAAATAAAAATAGCTAATTGTTTTTTCTGATGGTAAAAAAAGAAAAAAGCCCGTCAGTATGTATAATTTTTACTGAACGGGCCGATTCTTCAACCACTTTTTATTGCTGTTAATTTGTTTTCTGTTGTAATATTTGTTTTATCTGATCGGCTTGAATAACTCCTACTCCTTGCCATTTTACTTCGCCTTTTTGAAAAAGGATGAGTGTTGGGATGCTTCGTATTCCATATTTCATGGCTGCGTCGCGATTCTTGTCGACATTAACTTTCAATATTTTGACTTTTCCTTGCATTTCGCTGGCTACTTGCTCAAGCACCGGAGCCATCATACGGCAAGGTGCACACCAGTCGGCATAAAAATCGACCAATACAGGTTGTTTGCTGTTTATTATTTCGTTGAATGAACTCATGTTTTCTAGTATCTGTATGGTATTTGTTGTTGTGTTGTTATTTTCTCTCTTTTCTTTGCATGCACCTAACAAAAATGAGGTGACAAGTACAACCATAAAGGCAATATTCTTAACCTTTCTCATTGATCTTTTGTCGATTTGTTTGAGTTTTCGATATCTTGTTTTTCTTGTCTTTTCTTTGATGGACTTGCAATAAGTATTCCCATCAACATTCCGTATAATGTTGTGTTGTGCCATGTTGATGTTATGGGGCAAGTTCCTGAATTGCAGCCAACAAATCGCCAATATAAGAATCCTGCAATGCCGCCTATAGCTATGCCAAGAATGTATTGTTTGTATGTTGAAATAAAGTTTTGCATTGTTTCTGTTTTTCTTACAAAGAAACAATGTACACAATATTAAATCAGTAACTATTGTCACACAAGGGACGAGAAGTCGATTTTATTGCGGCTAATGATTATTTGCCCCGATTTTTCGAGTTGTTTCAGTAGCCTCGAGATCACTTCGCGTGACGAGGTAAGGTTTGTGGCAATTTCTTGGTGTGTTCCGGTATAAATTGCCTCACCGGTAGCTTTGTATCGGTCGGTAAAGAATTTAACCAACCGTTCATCCATTTTTTTGAAGGCGATACCATCAATGGTAGTAAGTAGTTCATCGAAACGGCTTCGGTAGGCGTACATTACAAACTCTTTCCAAGTGGAATAGCTAACCATCCATTTGTCGAGAAAATCAACAGGGATACGAATGATTTCTGTTTCTTCTTCGGCGTAGGCGGTTATGTTGCTTTGCATTCGTCCCATGCAACAAGTCAGAGCCATGGCGCAAACCTGCCCGGGGTTAAGGTAATAAAGAAGAATTTCACGGCCTTCGTCGTCGCGCCGACATACACGAATAAGCCCTTCAAGCACAATGGGGAAACTTCGAATGTATTTACCTTCCGACATCAGTTCTTCATTGACATCGACGGTAATCCACTCGCCTGCTTTCGATATTTCGCTAATTAATTCGCTTTCTAAAAATGGAAATCGTTTTCGTAATACATCAACCGATACGGGAATGTTATGTGTTTCCATGACAAATATTTGTTTTAATTTTTGTCAAAATATAGTTAAAAAAGAAATTGGAACAATGAAAATGCTCACTGTCCCAATTCTTTCTGCTTATTTTTTTAATATTATTTGATGCCTAGCTTTGTTCTGATTGCCTTGGGTATGGCATCTTTGTGAATCATAAAGTCGATGGTACGCAATTGGATATATGGTTTGCTGGCATAGAAATAGCCTCCATAATTATTGTATTCGCCCCATGAATTCTTGATCTTGTAGTAAGTGGTTCCATTTTGATCTTTAGCCGTTCCAATTATTTGCATGCCATGATCGTCGGTTGTTGTATAATTATCGAAATCTTCTTGCCTCATTTCCTGTGTAATATTTTTTTCTTTACCAGGTTTTTCAAGTTTATACAGTTCTGTTTCTTTTTCCTGTTCATCGAGCTTTTCCCATTTTGAAATTTCTGCATCTGACATTTCGGTAAGATTCGCTTCAGGGATAACAGCAACTCCTTTGTTTTTCGATGCAAAACCACGGTCGCTAACATCGGCGCCCCATGCTACCGTGTAACCGTTGGCCAAGGCGTAATCGATTATTTCCATCATTTCATTGAGTGGTACGTTGTAGATTTCATCCCAAAGCCAGTTGTCAGGTATTTCGACAATGAATTTTTCGTAGAATGGGTGATGCGTGAATGAACCTATTTCGACATAATCGTCGGGATTTATTTTAAGATAATCGGAAGCAAAACTTTTTGGAGTATAAGTGGTTCCTTTGTAAGTGAATTTTTCAGGAACCGTACCCAGATAATTGTTCAGCAGGTCTTTGAATGCGTTGCGCCAGACGGTGGTAAGTTTTTTATTGTCATTTTTTATCACTCCGTCAAGAAAGGCCTTGAGAGCAGTGTCCATTTCGCCGTGAACGGGTTTCTTTTCGCCAATAGCAAGTCCTGAAAATGCAGACTCGGGAACCATCCCAAAATTTTTCAGAGCCCAGGTTACATCGTGAAAAGCGCCGCCAGGCCCAAAATTTGTGTTACCGTGCATGCGAACATATCTATCGGCTTTTGCATAATAACTGTTCCAAACAACAAACATTTCAGAAAGATCGGCTTCGGGCAAACCCTTTCTGATCATTTCTGATTCGATAAACGAAAGCCCTGAGAATGACCAGCATGTGCCCGAACGATGTTGGTCTTTTACAGGAGTTGTTGGCAAACTAATGATATCGGTAAACACGTACCCACTGCTATCGGCAGCTGGTTTTACCTCCTGTGCATTCACGCAAAGCCCAATAAAAATGCCTGCAAGCAGGCCGATTCTATGTTTTTTCATACTTTTTAAGAATTTGAGGCGTAAAAATAGGTCTTTATAAGTTATCGAAACAGGGTAAAAGTCAGTTTTATGCAGAAAGTTCGCTGTGCCGGTAACAACCTACAATATGGTCGTTTACGAGCCCAGTGGCTTGCATAAAAGAATACACAATTGTTGGCCCAACAAAGGTAAATCCTCTCATCTTTAGATCTTTTGATATTTTTATGGCTAAATCGGTTTGGGCTGGAACTTGGCTTAGCGAATTGAAATGGTTTATAATAGGTTTTTTGTTAGTGAATTGCCAAATGTAGTTGTCAAAACTTCCGAATTCGGTCTTGATAGTTAAAAATGCTTTTGCATTGGCAATGGTGGCGATTATTTTTCTGCGATTACGAATTATTGAGGTGTCTCGCATAAGGTTTTCAATATTCGCTTCATTAAAATTGGCAACAATTTTAGGGTTGAAACCGGCAAATGCATTCCGATAGCCTTCGCGTCGTTTCAGGATGGTTATCCAACTGAGCCCGGCCTGTGCGCTTTCGAGTACAAGGAACTCAAAAAAAAGGTTGTCGTCGTGTACGGGTACACCCCATTCTTCATCGTGATATTTCCTGTATATGTCAGAACTTTCGCACCAAGGGCAACGCATTTTCATAAAATAAATTTTTCTGTTTATTCTTCTGTTTCAAGTTCGCCTGTCTCCCACTCTTTGAACAACATGGATAGGTGGTTCAGGAAGTTACCAAATTTCCATATAGCCACTTGAGTTCCATCGCTAAGTTCTTGATTTTTCATTTTTAGCATCAGTATCATGTACAAAGCGTTTAATACAATTTCAATGTCATTGTGGTTCAGTCCCGATTTTTGCCTAATATAGTCAATATCAAGAGCTATGTCGGAGTAAAGTTTTTGGTATTCTGCGTTGATACTTTTTTTTATAACAAGTTGATGAAACTGATCCAGTTCATTGGTCAGGTTAATTAGAAACTGTAGATGCCCTGCTTTTTGTATTTGTTCTTTCTGCATCATAACTACCAGGTTTTTGTACCAGTTAAAGATGCGTGTTCGAAGTTCTTCGTCGGCATGGTATTGACTAACCAGTTCGCTGTCAATTTTTTCCATATCGAAATTATATGCCCTGATCAGGTCTTCAATTTGCCATAAATAGAGGATGTATTCTACTATGTTGTTTTTCCTTTTTTCTTCTGCAACGACCATTTAATGAGTTTTTTACGATTTTGAATTAGGCTTCTGAACTCTTATTATACAAAGATACTCCTTTTGTTGTTGACAGGTAGACGATTAACTGTTTATTTATTTTTTTCAACTAAAACAGTCTGTTAAGACAATATTTAAACGGGTTTTATGTACTAAAAAGGCCGCTATTTCAGCGGCCTTTTGGTATACTTTTAAGAAATTTACTTTTTCTTACTATTACGTTGTTGATTTTGTTGCAGTTGCTGTTGTTGCTTCATCATGTCGTCGAGCCTTTGCTGAAACTTCGATTTTGTCACCGGTTTCTTTTTAGTACTGGCAAGCATAAGTTGAGCTCGAACTTTATTCTCGTCGACCATGCCGCGGATTATGTAGAACTGGCCAATAGAGAACAAGTTAGAAAGCAGGTAATAATAGCTTAACCCAGCTGAATATGAGTTCAGAAAGAACATGAACATAACGGGCATAAAGTAAAGCATAGTTTTCATTCCAGGCATTGCGCTTGTATCCTGAGTTCCACTAGTAAGTTTTGTTTGCAATATTGTTGTCGCAGTCATCAGAAGAGTGAACAAGCTTACATGATTTCCGTAAATACTGCTAAGTAATGGGATATGTGCTTTCCACGAAATAATGGCATCATATGTCGATAAGTCGTTGGCCCATAGGAAACTTTCCTGCCGTAATTCTATCGAGCCCGGGAAGAAAAAGAACATGGCCATCAAGATTGGCATTTGGAGCAACATCGGCAAACAGCCACCCATAGGGCTAACTCCTACTTTTTTGTAAAGAGCCATTGTTGCTTGCTGGCGTTCGAGTGCTTTTTCTGCAGGATATTTTTTGTTTATCTCTTCAATTTCTGGCTTTAATGCTTTCATTTTTGCCTGCGAAACTTGTGTTTTGTAGGTTGGATAGAAAACAATGATCCTGATTAATATAGTAAGTAACAGGATGATAATACCAAAATTAGCAATTTTGCTCCGGAGAAAGTTGAAAACCGGGATAATAAGATATCGGTTTACTTCGCGAACGATTGGCCAGCCAAGGTCGATGAGCTTTTCCATATCTTGCCCGTGCTCTTTCAGGGTTTGATAATGGTTTGGACCGAAATAGAACGACATCCCGTAATTCTGCGTGGTTTTGGTTTCGAACGGTAAGCCTATCTCGGTTTTTACAGAAGAAACGTAAGCCGATTTTGCATCTTTCTTATCGGTTGAGATGGCTGCATTGGCAAACGATTCGTCGGCAATAAGAGCCGATACAAAGAAAAGTTGCTTGTAACCAATCCATTTCACGGGAGTTGTTAAGTCTTCGCTGTCTGATTTATTAGTTTTCAGATGATCGACTTCATCATCTTTAAACTTATAAAATATGGTGGTATAACGGTCTTCTCCATAGGTAGATGCTTTTTCCTGACGGGGAATATCGAAGTTAAAGTTGAAATCAATAAACCCGGTATTGGTTGAAATGATCCGTTCCATTCCATTTAATTTGATGTCGTATCCAATTACATATGAGTTATGTGAAATTGAATACACATAATCAATGTAACGGCCATTTCCAGCATCGAGACGTAACGTTATTTCTTTGCTTTCCCCTTTTTCTTTTTCGTTGAACCGAGGTTTTCCTTCTTTCCCTTTTGGAACAGAGGGGCCGCTTACCGAAATGTTTTGCTCACTTGTAAGCGGTTTAAAATAAAGTTCATCGGTACGAATATTCCGGTTTTGAGCGAAAAAATTAAGGTGTTGTTCCGATTTTCCGTCTTCAATAAGGATGAGCTTTGAACCGTCGTGGCGCTTGTAATTTTTAAGTTCAACCGACTGAACTTTTCCCCCTTTTGTTGAGAGGCTAACTTTCATTAGGTTGTTTTCCAACACGATAAGTTTGTCTTCGCCAGTGGCCGATACTGAAAAGTCACCGTAGAGGTTTCTAAATTCATTTTCAACAGAAAGGCTGTCGCTTGATTGTTGTTGATCGGTTTGAGCGGCCAGTTGTGCTGCTTGTTGTGTCTCTATCTCCTTTTGAGCCAACTGATTTGCCATTTCAATAGAATCGCGTCTTTGTTTAGCGGCTTCTATTTCTTTTTGCGATGGTTTGTTGATGTAGCTGAATATTACCAAAACGGCAAATATCAGTACAAGTCCAATTGTCGAATTTCTATCCATTAACTACTTTTTTCTTTGTAATATTGGTTTTAAGATTTTCCACAAAATTACAAGTTCGCACGGATTTCTTTGCACGCTTTTACAAATTCTACAAAAAGAGGACTAGGTTTTAAAACAGTACTGCTATATTCAGGATGGTATTGTACCCCAACAAACCACGGATGGCCGTCTAATTGCATGGCTTCTACAAGTTTCGACTCAGGGTTGATACCCACTGGTTTGAAGCCTGCTTTTATGTAATTTTCTATGTATTTATCGTTAAATTCGTATCGATGCCTATGTCTTTCGTAAATTAATTCACTTCTATAGGCATCGAAAAGTTTGCTACCTTTTTTTACTTCGCAGGCGTAAGCCCCCAATCGCATGGTACCGCCCATGTTGGTTACGCTTTTTTGTTCTTCCATAAGATCGATTACCGGGTATTTTGTAACCTCGTTCATCTCAGTGGAATCGGCTCCCTGCAAGCCCAACACATTGCGGGCGAACTCGATAACTGCGATTTGGAGTCCAAGGCAGATTCCAAGAAAAGGGATATTGTTTTCCCTGGCATAACGGGTTGCTTCAATTTTACCATGAATTCCTCTGTGACCAAAGCCTGGAGCTATCAGCACCCCTTGCAACCCCGAGAGCATTTCGGCAACATTACGTTTGGTAATTTCTTCAGAATGGATATACCGGAGCCTTACTTTGCATTCGTTTACTGCTCCAGCATGGATAAACGACTCAGCAATAGATTTGTAGGCATCGTGAAGCTCAACATATTTACCAACCAGCCCAATTTCTATTTCTTGTTTCGGGTTGTTCAGCCGTTGTAAAAAATGGTTCCAATCATCAAGTGCTGGTTCTTTGCTGCTGGTCATACCAAATTTTTTCAATACGGTAATATCGAGTTTTTCTTCTTTCATTTTTAATGGAACCTCGTAAATTGTTGGTACATCAATTGATTGTACTACAGCTTCTTCAGCAACATTGCAAAAAAGAGCAACTTTTTTCTTGAGTCCATCATTTAAATTGTGTTCGGTGCGTAGCACCAGAATATCGGGTTGAACTCCGTTTTCGAGCAGAGCTTTAACCGAATGTTGTGTGGGTTTGGTTTTCAATTCTCCCGATGCCGATAAGAAAGGAACCAAGGTTAGGTGTATTACCATAGCTGAACGTCCAAGTTCCCATTTGAGCTGGCGTACCGATTCAATGTAAGGTAACGACTCTATATCGCCCACTGTTCCTCCGATTTCAGTTATTACAAAATCAAATTTTCCTTTATTTCCGAGAAATTTTATTTGCCGCTTGATTTCGTCGGTAATATGTGGGATTATCTGAACTGTTTTTCCAAGGTAGTCACCGCGTCGCTCTTTATTTATAACGGTTTGGTATATTCTGCCGGTTGTAATGTTATTGGCTTGTGAGGTTGGTATGTTAAGAAATCGCTCATAATGTCCAAGGTCAAGGTCGGTTTCAGCTCCGTCTTCAGTTACATAGCATTCACCGTGTTCATATGGGTTTAATGTTCCGGGATCGACATTGATGTATGGATCGAGTTTTTGTATGGTCACAGAATAGCCACGGGCCTGAAGAAGTTTAGCCAAAGAGGCCGATAAAATCCCTTTTCCTAATGAGGATGTAACACCTCCGGTAACGAAAATATACTTAGTCGACAAAATGTAAAATTTTTATGGGTTAATGTAAAGAAAGAGCAAAGATAGTGAAAAATAAATTGTATTATTAATTTCCGATAAAAGATACTATATTTGAAATAGAATTAACCTTTACTATAAAAATGTACAAGAAAACATTATTTTAGCTTTCAAATAGTCATTGTTTTTTGTTCTGTTTTTTGTACATTGGGGTTGGTCTTTAGTTGTTTTATGATGGATAATCTCCTTCGGCAAGTATTAATTTATACATTTGCGTGTCTAACAAAATTAAACGTAACATGTTGGGTTTACCTATCACCAGAATTAAGATTGGTATAGCGAAAATGCTGTACAAAATAGTGAAATTGTTTTATCGTAGAACAATCAGAAAGATAACCCGCCATGGCATTCATTATGAAGTAGATCTGTCGGAGGGTATCGATTTATCGCTTTTCCTTTTTGGAAATTTCCAGAGTCATGTTACCCAGAATAAATATTTAAGTATTAAGCCAGATGATGTAATAATCGATGTGGGTGGAAACTTTGGGATTATGGCTCTGCAATTTGCAAAAGCGGCCTCCAATGGGAAAATATATTCCTTTGAGCCAACACATTATGCTCTTTCTAAATTTAATAGGAACCTTGATCTTAATCCTGATCTAAAACAACGGATTGTTCTTATCAATTCATTTGTATCAGAGACATCGAGTGATGAAGCTAAAATAACTGCGTTTTCTAGCTGGAAGGTTTCGGGGAAGGGATCAGCTGAAGAACTTAAACATCCGGTGCATTTAGGTACTGCAAAATCGACACAAGGGGTTGGCTCTTTGTCGCTTGATGATTTTGTATCGTCCTATTCTCTCCCAAAGGTTGATATTATTAAGATAGATACAGATGGCCATGAATTTATGGTATTTAATGGAGCACGGAAGATGATAGAAACCTTAAGGCCAAAGATTATTTTTGAGGTTGGTCAGTATGTCATGGAAGAAAAGGGAATTGATTTTTCGTTTTATCTGAATTATTTTTCCTCGATGAATTACTCTCTTTTTGACACAGAATCAGGAAAAAATATTTCAGCAAACAATGCTCTTAAGGTTATACCTAAACTGGGAACAATTGATATTATTGCCTTGCCAAAATAATTCACATTCTTTGTTGAAGCTTTCTCTGATTTAGATTATTTGTTTAGTTGTATTAGTCTAATCGTTTGAATAATATTAATTTAACGAAATAAAAAAGCCGCCTCGATGTTTCTTTCGAGGCGGCTTTTAACTATCGTGAAGTTGGTTTACTATTCTTCGTTGTCGTCAACTTCATCAATCACTCTGATTTTTTCTTTCAAATAAGTGATCTGTTCTTCGTTACGGGCTATTTTGCGTTCAACATCCAAAATAAGCGCTTCGGCATTTTTCGAATTGGCGAAGAAACCTACATTATTTTTCAGAGTAACCAAATCGCTCTCTAATTGACGAAGTTTGGTAATGTATTTATCGCGTTCGAAAAACATTTTGTTATGCCCTTTGTTGCTTGTTTTCAGATCGCTCATTTTGCTTTTGAACCTCATCAGGCTTCTGTCTTTATCTTCAACCCTGAGTTTGTCAAATTGTTTGTTTATGACTTCCCTGAACCTTTTTTGCACATCGTCTTTTTGTTGAATGGGTACATGCCCAATTTCGGTCCATTCGCGTTGATATTCTCTAAGTTTTTCAAGATCTTTAGACTCATCACCTGTTGATACAAAGTTTGTTACCGCATCGATCAGCTCATTCTTCTTCTTCAGGTTTTCAATTTGTTCGTTATCTTTCGAACTAAAGAATTCCGATTTCTGCTGGAAGAAACAATCGCAAGCAGCGCGGAACCTTTTCCATACAATATCAGATTGTTTACGTGGTACCGGGCCAATTTCTTTCCACTTTTTCTGGATGTTGATAAATTCTTCAGTTGTTTTCTTCCAATCTGTGCTTTCCTTCAATGCTTCGGCCTGTACACAAAGGTCGATTTTCATCTGCAGGTTATTGGTTTGTTCTTCTTTGTGCTTCGAATAAAAATCACGTTTCTTGTCGAAAAATGCATCGCAGGCTTTTCTGAAACGCTCGTAGATGAGTGTATTCTCTTTCTGAGGGGCAAATCCAATGGTTCTCCAGTATTTTTGCATCTCGACAAGTTCTTTCGATTTGTCTTCCCAGTCTTTATAAGAGCTTGGTTCTGATGTTATTATTTCTTCTACTTTTTCACAAAGTGCAGTTTTGGCGTCGAGGTTTTTCTTTTGCGATTTTTTGCGGTTCTCGAAGAAATCCTGATGCTTTTTGTTGATCAGTGTTGTGGCTGTTTTAAAGCGTTCCCACAGTTCTTCTTTCTTGTCGCGTGGCACTGGACCAATTTCGCGCCATAGGTCGTGGAATTTTTGCAGTGCGTTGAACGATTTTATTACTGATGGTTCGAGAAGTAATGCCTCGGCTTTTTCGCACAAGCTGATTTTTTCTTCCAAGTTCCTTTTAAGGTCAAGGTCGCGTAATTCTTTGTTTATCTTGATATAATCGTAGAAATTTTCTACATGGTGATGATAATTTTCCCATAAGTCTTTCATGTTGGCTTGTGGTACTAACCCAATTTCACGCCACTTTTGTTGAAGCTCCCTGAATTCCTGAAAAGTTTTGTTGATTGATTCCTTTCGGTTAACCAGGGTTTTAATCTCTTCAATTATTTCGTATTTTTTCTTGAGGTTTTCCTCTTTTTCTGCTTCAATATCTTTGTTGAGTTCTGCTTTGCGTTGTTTGAATTGTGCCAGAAGTGTTTTTAGATCTTGTTCATAAGGATCTGCTTCGGGCTTGAATTCTTCTTCAAAACCACCATTATCAATAAAGCTTTTCTTTTCTTCTATTAATTTGGTTTTGTGTTTCTTATAGAAATTCGATTTGATGCTTTCAACCCGGTCTACAATTTCAAAAAAACCAGTTTCTTGAAGCAACTCACGGAGCTCATTAATAAGTTCAACTTCACTTAAATTTGAGTAATCGGGCAAATCGGTACGTGGTTCAATTTCTTCATCAATCCCTTCTTCTGCAATGATTTCTTCCGTCTCGGCGGCAAGTTCTTCTAATACAACTTCGACAGTATCTTCACTAAGAGCCGGTTCTTCTTGCGTTTCTTCAACTACTTCATTTTTTTCTTCAGGTTCTGAATTTACCGGAGTGGAAATTGATTCCTCTTCAACGGCTTTTTCTTCAATGATTTCAGGGTTAGTAGCTAATTCAGCTGCGTTTTCCAATGCTGGATCGGAAATTGGTGCCGAATCATTCATCTCATGCTGAGCTTTCGAGTGCAAATTTTCGTTAGATTCCATTCTATTCTTGATATTTGAGTACAACAATTTATGTTTTAGATCATTATTATTTCAAGGGGTTACGAAAATAGGTATTATATAACAATAGTCAAAAAAAAACAATTTTATTTTTCTTTGGCACACGTTAAAATTTGTCATTTATCTCAGGTTCTGATTATAATCTCCGGCCACGAAGGTTCATCTTTAATTTTGTTTCTTTTGTTGCGTATTGTTCAGTTTATCAGTATTTTAATATTTGTTTTTAGGTGTCGTTTGAAAAAACTACATTTGCGGAAAATTTTACTTATGCGTATAGATATATTAACCATATTTCCTGAATTGTTTGAGAGTCCTTTTGGACATTCTATGTTAAAAAGGGCTCAGAATAAGGGTTTTATTGAGATTTTCATTCACAATATTCGCGATTATTCAACAGATAAACATAAAAGCGTTGACGATTATGCTTTTGGTGGCGGGGCCGGTATGGTAATGATGATTCAGCCTATTGAAGATTTAATACTTAAGCTAAAGTTGGAACGTGATTATGACGAGATTATTTATATGACTCCAGATGCAAAAGTTTTCAACCAGAAAGAGGCAAACCGTCTTTCTCTTTCGGAAAATATTATAATCCTTTGTGGTCATTATAAAGGTGTAGATCAGCGTATTAGAGACCATTATATAACCAAAGAGATTTCTATTGGCGATTATGTCCTAACAGGGGGAGAATTGGCGGCTGCTATTGTAGTTGATAGTATTGTAAGGTTGATCCCTGGTGTTTTGTCTGATGAGACGTCTGCCCTAACCGATTCTTTTCAAGATAATTTGTTAAGTCCTCCGGTATATACGAGGCCTGCCGACCATAATGGATGGAAAATTCCTGAGGTGTTGCTTTCGGGCAACGACAAATTAATTGACGAATGGCGCGAAAAACAATCGATGGAATTAACAATGCGCGTTCGCCCCGATTTGCTCGACGACTAATTTATTTTCGCCGCAAAATTACCATGGTAGCTCCGTAGCCATATTCCTGAAATGAGGCATCCTGAAAGAAATATTTGGCGTAGGTCGATTTTAACTTTTTGTGGATTTCTTGTTTTAGTACCCCGTTCCCTACCCCATGAATGAAAACTATTCTATATGCCTTATTGTCAATGGCCTGTTTCATTTCGGAATGGAATTTTTCCAATTGTAACTGTAATATTTCATGGTTTGAAAGGCCATTGCTACTATCTATCAATTCTTCAATATGAAGGTCTACTTCAACCAGTTCAGGCTGTTTCTTCTTCTCTTTGGGTGATTCTTTTTCACGGTTCTGAGCATCTTTGCTGTCGACAACTTTTTTAAAATCTTTCTCAGTAAGTTTGTCAATTTCTTCTTGCAGAGCATTGGTTACCAAGTCAAAAACCATTGCCCGGCCTTTGAAAAAGTTGTTTTTGGAAAAGCTTTTTTCTTTATAAAATTTAACTGGTTGTATTTCAATAGTTTTAACAATCGGGTTTATCAGGGTATTCTCTTTTTTCCTGAATGGCATCAATCTGAAACAGAAACGAGGAAGGTTTGACAGATCGGTTTGTGAAAGTCCTTCAATGTATTCTTTTGTATTGGGCTCCAATTCTCCAGAGTCGATGGAGATATACTCTTTTCCATCGTAATGACTTATATGATAAAGTAATGAGAAATTACTGTCGTTGATCAGATATACCTCAATTTCTCCTCCTACGGGGTTATCCTGATTGGTTGGGAAAAATGCAGCAAAAAACTTTGGATTATCGTTGCCCGGGATAATTACCGATTCATGTTTAGGCATAACCTTTTGAGGTTCCTCATTTTTTGTTACTACCGGTTCTGGTTTTTTCGAAAAATCACGGTTGATTTCTGGCTTATGGTCTGCATCTTCTGTTTTAATCAGCTGATTAATCAATGTTGGTATTTCAAACCCATCCTGATTTTCAACAATTGCAATAGTTTTACTTTGAAAACCAACAATCTTACCTCCTCCAACATCGTTCAAAAACTTGACTTTATCTCCTATCTTAAACATGGTCTTTTCAAAATTATATTCACCTGAATTGAATTATTTCATGCAAAAGTAGTAAAAGAACAATCTAATTCTGTTATAAAAGTGATGTAGGTTTAAATCAATTGGTATTTTTGCAGAACGAAACCATATTACACTTATCCTATTGAAAATGAAAAAAGAAAACAACTTAAAAGAATGGATTACCCCACTCACTGTTGCTCATTTTCTGTTAGTTGTCTTTATTGGACTTACTATTTTTGTCAAAGCCGAACATCACTCAGATATTTTAGGCAAACTAGGAAGTGTATTAATAATATGTGCCCTTGTTTTTTGGTTTGTCCCCATGTTTACACTAAGAAAATATGGAGAGGTTAGTCCTTTTGGTAGTTTTTTGGCAACTACCCGCTTGGTAGACAGGGGCGTATATGGTCTGATCCGACATCCTCAGTATTTGGGCTTTATGATTTTGACCAGCGGTATTGCCTTGTTGTATCAGCAGGTTTATCTTGGCGTATTGGCCGTAATGATAATTGTACTCTTGCGTTTTGGAATGAATGAAGAGGACAAATTACTGCAGGCACAATTTGGCGAAGAGTTTATAAATTATTGTAAAAGAGTACCTTCTGTCAATATTTTTAAGAGCTTGATTACCATATTAAAAGAAAAATAAATAAAGACAAAACCAAGATACTAAGGCGTACGATCCCTTAAATAATTTATACATTTGCCGAATTTTAAATAAATTGGAGGTTAAATATGGCACTTTACATGAACGAAATTTCGCGTACTTTCAGTGAATATCTTTTAATACCGGGTTTAACCACTGCTGCGTGTACTCCCGATAAAGTAGATTTAACTGCCCCGCTTGTCAAGTTTAAAAAAGGAGAAAAAGCATCGTTGGAGTTGAATATCCCGTTTGTTTCAGCTATTATGCAGTCGGTCTCCGACGATAGGATGGCTATTGCCCTGGCAAGAAATGGCGGTTTATCGTTTGTATATGGTTCTCAGTCAATTGAGACGCAGGCAGAAATGGTCAGAAGGGTTAAAAAGTATAAAGCAGGGTTCGTGGTTAGCGATGCCAATCTTACCCCTGAAAATACCTTGCAAGATGTGCTTAACATGAAAGAAAAGACTGGGTACTCTACAGTTGGGGTTACCCACGATGGCACTTCGAATGGAAAACTCCTGGGAATGGTTACCAGTCGTGATTATCGTCCAAGCCGCGATCCGCTAGATCTTAAGGTTAAAGAATTTATGACCCCGTTTCCAAAATTAATCACCGGCCGTCTTGGTATTTCGCTAAACGATGCCAATGATCTTATATGGGATAAAAAATTAAATTGTTTACCCATAATCGATGATGATCAAAACCTTCAATATTTTGTTTTCCGTAAAGATTACGACAGTCATAAAGAATATCCGCTCGAATTATCCGATTCAAACAAAAAACTCCTTGTTGGTGCTGGTATCAATACCCGCGATTACCGTGAACGTGTTCCTGAGCTAGTTGATGCCGGGGTCGATGTTCTTTGTATCGATTCATCCGACGGTTTTTCTGTATGGCAAAAAGAGACCATTCAATATATTCAAAGCAATTATGGTGGAAAAGTTAAAGTTGGTGCAGGGAATGTGGTCGACAAAGATGGCTTTTTATACCTTGTTGAAGCAGGTGCCGATTTTGTAAAAGTTGGTATTGGTGGGGGCTCTATTTGCATAACCCGAGAACAGAAAGGCATTGGTCGTGGTCAGGCTACTTCCATAATCGAGGTGGCAAAAGCTCGCGACGAGTATTACAAAAACACCGGTATTTATGTCCCTATTTGTTCCGATGGAGGCATAGTACAAGATTACCATATGGTGCTTGCCCTTGCCATGGGAGCCGATTTCCTTATGATGGGCCGCTATTTTGCCCGTTTCGACGAAAGTCCAACACGAAAATTGATGGTGAATGGAAACTATGTGAAAGAATACTGGGGAGAAGGTTCGAACCGGGCTCGCAACTGGCAGCGCTATGATATGGGCGGTAGTGATAATCTAAAGTTTGAAGAAGGGGTAGACAGTTATGTGCCTTATGCTGGCAAACTTAAAGATAACCTTGATGTTACGTTGGGTAAAATTAAATCGACCATGTGTAGTTGCGGGGTTACCACCATTGGCGAATTAAAAGATAATGGTAAAATTACACTTGTTTCTTCTACCAGCATTATCGAAGGCGGAGCGCACGATGTAATACTCAAAGAAACAAGCAAATAGAGATTATTCTTAAAACAAATAAACAAAGGGCGGATTTATCCGCCTTTTGTGTGACAACCCATTTATATTTTTTTATTTTTGCAGCGTAAATCTAAAATTATAATCAATATGGACGAAGGCCCGTATCATAGTAAGCAGAAAATGTTAATCTATTTATAGAGGAGTCTTTGTTTGTAGTGCAAGCCTCCTTTAAGTTTCAATGAAAGGAGGTAAAAATGATCAAATTTTACAAAAGCCTTGCTGGTGTATATAACCTCGACAAAGCAGGGGAAAATGGGTGGACTAATGTTATTAAACCCGATGAAAACGAAGTAAAAAGACTCGTTTCTGAATTTGGTATTCCCGATGATCTTATTCAGGATATTCTTGATATCGACGAGCGGCCTCGTATGGAATTCGACGACGATTGGTCGCTACTTATCATGCGTATCCCAGTTCAGACTCCCAATAACGGAGTACCTTTCATTACTGTACCTCTGGCTGTTTTTGTTACTCAGCAACAAGTTATTACTATATGCTGTGCCGAAAATGAAGTGCTACCTGCCGAACAGCCTTCGCTTTACAGGACTCATTATAAATTGGTTAACGATCATACAAATTTCATTTTAAATCTTTTCTTGCGTTCAGCCAATACTTATTTGAAATACATGAAGCAAATCAACCAGCAATCTAATCACATTGAAAAAGAACTTGAACGTTCGATTAAAAATGAGGAACTGCATAATTTGCTTAACCTTGAAAAAAGTCTGGTTTATTTTATAACGTCATTAAAAGGCAATGATAATTTGTTGTCAAAATTCAGGAAATCAAAACTTTCTGTATTAAACGAGACAAACGAAGATTTGTTGGAAGATGCCATAATTGAAACAAAACAAGCAGTAGATACCGTTCAAATCTATTCCGATATTCAAAGTGGGATGATGGATACTTTTGCATCTGTTATTTCCAACAATATTAATGTTGTAATGAAGCAACTTACTTCATTTTCAATTATCTTGATGATTCCAACTCTTATTGCCAGCATTTATGGAATGAATGTTAACAACGGTTTGGAAACTTCAAAATTGGCCTTTCTTGGAATTTTAATATTTTCTATTATTGCCTCTACTCTTGGCGTTTACATTTTTCGGAGGAAACAGTTTTTTTAGACAGGTTAACATTATCATATAAAGAAAGAGGTTGCAAATCATATCCTGCAACCTCTTTTTAGTTTACGCTTAGTTGTTAATTACTTTTATTTTTTTCCATTTTCCACTTTTGAAACGGAGTCCGAGAACAACTCCAAAAATCAAAAAGAAAACTACCAATAAAAACCAGCTTAACTCAACTGAAAAACTAAAAACATAAAGTGAAAGATAGATTACCGGAACAAAGGTCCAATGTGCTGCAACCGATACTATCATCGTAAAAAAGGTATCGCCAGCACCACGCAATGCTCCAACAAAAGCAACCAACATAGATTCGGCTAATACATATAAGGCCGCAATTTTTATCATGTTTACCGCAATGGGCACAGCATCTTCGAATATTTGGGATGGTTGGGCCGGGTGGAACACTCTTACCAATGCTTCGGGTATGAATACAAACAGGATAAGAACAATCAGCGAATAAAAAATGCCTATTTTAATAGCCGATAATGCGGCATGTTGCGCTATTTCAGGCTTCCTTGCACCCATATATCTCCCGACCAAACTGGTAACGGCAATTTCGAGACCAAGCAACGGGATATATGAAACCATATCCCAGTTAAACATGATTGTTGTCGCGGTTGCAGCCACATCACCTTTACTGTGAAATATTGAAATCATTATTGAAAAAGCAATAAAGTTCAGAAACAATTCAAATCCTGCAGGTGAACCAAAAACAATGAGTTTTTTCATGATCGGCCAATTGAAACGGAACGATTTGAGTACCGAAAATTCAACTTGGTTTGTCTTATTTAAATACACTATAAAGAGCAGCAATGTAGCTAAAAACGAACCGGATATGGTTGCAAGTGCGGCACCTTTTACTCCCATGGGTTCGAAGCCTAACTTTCCGAATATCAGTATGTAATCCAATATTACGTTTATTATCATTGCCAGTACAGTAGCGGTCATCACTATTTTTGTTTTGCCAATTCCTGTGAAATAGCATCCAAGGGTATGGCGTAAGAGGCTGAAAACAGATCCCCATATTAGTATATTTAAGTAATCATTTTGATATCCTAGTTGTGATGCCGGTATTCTGGCCATCTCGAAGTACATCGATAGAACTGGTTTCGAAAGCATAATGAGAGGCCAGGCCAAAAGCGTAATAAGTACAGCCTGAAAAGCTGATTTTGTAGTATTTTGCTTTTCACCAGCACCAAAATATTGAGCAACAAGGGCAGTTGAATATCCGGTCAAGCCAATGAAAAAGAAAGTTAGCATTTGCATAGCCACACCTCCACCTAAGGCTGCATTCATTTGTTCAGAGCCAACCCGTGCCAGGAAAAGTCTGTCGGTAAAGGTCATGACTCCGTCGCATGCGGTGGATATAATCATTGGTAATGATAAAATCAATAATTCTTTTATTCCTCCGGGCTCGTTGTAGCCCGAAAAATATCGTCTAATCGCATTCATAATAAAGAAATTGTGGTTAAGATTAAAATAAAAAAAGAGAAGAGGATTATGTAGACTCTTCTTACAATGTCGGGGATGTAACCTTATCTTGTGAATACCAAAATAAAATACAAAACACGAATAGTACCTCTCCTACCCGACTAATTTTGAGCCTGTTAGTAAATTTGTCTTCATGTCGATAAAATTTTAAATGTTTCTGACTAGTTTGTTTTCTACCTATCAATATTAATTCTCATTGACGGAGAAGATTTGGCTATGAAAATAAAGCATGTACTTTAGCTTTAAAGACAAAGATTGATCAATTTACCCTACTCAAATAATTATTATTTATATAAAGAGCTAATTGCCAATGTGTTTGGTTTTTATTTTACACAAATTTGTATTATACTTTAACTGGCAGTGTATAAAAAACAGGATTTTTTGTTCTGTTAAAAATAATAATCAGTATTATTGCACACGAAATGGTTGACTTGGTATGTTTCATATCTGTCAATAATAGGGAATGCCGTGTAACCCGGCAACAGTACCCGCTGCTGTGATTCCTGCTAATTTTTGTGACAATACTTTAGCCACTGCTCCGTTTTTTTGAAGGAATGGGAAGGCGTCACAAAAAGGGATAAGTCAGAAGACCTGCCATTCGATTTTTAAACTTTTGCTTTCGGGAAGAAAGGCATTGTAACTGATAAAAAAGTGCACGCT
>Ga0123334_1001754_pt1 | contig 26364 bp, 27 predicted proteins | sample BiotimSIPDNA_FD_89706 | JGI IMG/M metagenome (GOLD analysis project Ga0123334, IMG submission 89706) | Anaerobic biogas reactor microbial communites from Washington, USA - Biogas_R1 time_0 SIP DNA | ecosystem: Engineered > Bioreactor > Anaerobic > Unclassified | place: Washington, USA... | reverse complement strand
TGCAGGAGGAGATGGGGGAAGCGGCGGGTTTTGTGTTCGATGCGCCCGGGGAGCCGGTGGTCTATTGGCCGGGGGATACGGTCCTCTGCAACGAGGTCCGCAGCGTGCTTGCGAATGAAAAGCCCGCCATGATTATTCTCCATTCGGCGGGGGCGGTATGGAACGGTGTCAAGATCCTCTTCGACGAAGTCGAGACCGTGGAGATCTGCGAGGCAGTCCCGGATGCGACGTTGGTGGCGGTACACCTGGATTCCTACGATCATGGCACCGTTTCCCGGGCGTCGCTACGAGCATACGCCTCGAGCCGGGGAATCGATACATCGAGACTTCGGATCCCCGACGACGGCGAAACGCTGATTTTGGAGTAAAAGGAGAAACGTCAAAGATGAAAGGTTTAAAATTTCTAATCACGCTGCTGATCGTACTTGCCGTCGGCGCTGCGGGCATCGTATATTACACAGGAAGCCGGGTGTTCGAGCGTTCCCTGCAGATGGTCGATAACGAGAGTACTGCGCTGCAGACCGGATATGACTATCTCGAAACGATCCAATTTGATGTTTCGGACTTTCAGCGAAAGTATCAAATAGAAAATGTGAATCTCACGTCGACGTTTGACGGTCACACGATTCCCGCGGACTATATCCTTTCCGGCAGCCTGAATTCCGACACGGTGATCCTGGTTCACGGTATGGGCGGAAACCGGGTTTCCGTTTACCCGCAGGCGGAAATGTTTCTGCGAAACGGATACAACGTATTGACCTACGATCAGCGAAGCTCCGGCGAAAACACGGCACCCTACACGACGTACGGCTACTGGGAAAGCAGAGACTTGATCGATTGCATCCACTACGTCGATGAGCAAATCGACGAAGATCGGAAAATCGTTGCTTGGGGCGTTTCTTTCGGCGGAGCGACCGTGGGGAACGCGTTTGCGGACCAGTGCTTTTGGAAGAAGGTCGACTATGCCGTTCTTGACAGTCCGATCAGCAACATGCGCGACATGCTGGAAATGAGCATGAACGAAACAGGTTCGGGCTTTCCGGTCAGTTTTCTTCTGACGGCGGGAAATCTGGTGACAAAATCAAAGCTCAATTTCTCCTATGAAGACACCGACGTGGTGCACTATGCCGGGCAAGCGACTGTGCCGACCCTGGTGATCAACAGCCGGGCCGACACGGTGACGCCGTTCTATATGGGAGAAGACATCTACAATGCGCTTTCCGTGGAAAAGAAGCAGCTCTATACCGTGGAGGGCATTCCCCACGGAAACATCCATCTGCTGGCGCCGGCAGAATACGAGCAGGTCGTGATGGATTTTATACAGTAGCCGAAGGAAAAGCCCTGCGGCTTCTGCCGCAGGGCTTTTTGATTTCCGGCTTCTACATGCCGACCTTTTCTTTGAAATTCCTGATGAACCCGGCCCGATAGACTTCCGGGGCATTGGTTTCCAGGTCTTTTTCGATGTGCTCGGTGAGGGTCCGGACGGTTTGGTCCACCCGGGCGAAGCAGTCGTCCGTGACGCTGCGGAGCAAGGCCGTCGCTTCGTCGGCCTTGCCGGCGGAAAACAGGTTTTCCGCCTCTGCCAGCGCAGAGTCCGCAGCGTCCCGAAACGCCGACTCCAGTTCCGCCTGAGCTTCCCGCACCAAGGGGATGTATTTGTTGTAATCGCATTCCACATCCATCTGCATCCGCTTCATCCGCCACCAGAAGGAATCCGCACTGTACTTATTGGTTCCGCTGCCCATGCCTTCCGGCACATAGCCCACGTTAAAAACCGGGATCGGGAACCCTGAGCAGGGCGGACACATGGACGCCCAATAAACAAAGGCCGGTTCCTTATATCCCGACTTCCGGTATTCCACGACCATGGTGGCGGCCGTATGCCCGGGGGCGGGTTCGGAACCGTGCATGCAGACGGAAGCGGAGCAGGCAGCCGCCGGACTCCAGCGGGAGTAGATGGTATCTCCCTCGTAGTGGTCCCGAAGGATGGCCCACAGGTGCTCCGGTCTGTATGGTTCTTTCATGTTCGCTTTCAGCCGCGCCAGACGGCTTCCCCGCAGATGCCCCGACAGAAAGCGGCTGTGGATCAGCATAAAGCTCTTGGCAAAGTTGAAGGGGCGCCGGGGATCGTGGAGTCCTTTTTCGATGGCAAAATCCACCAGGCCGTCGGATGCCTCGTCGTACACCTCCTCGATGGAATAAGCGTTGGATATGAAGTGGGCTCCGGTGATCTTTTTGGCGATCCAGTGCCGGTCCACGGTCTCCAGGAGCCAGATCTCATTGGGATCGGCGATCATGAACGTGTTGTGATAGGAATCATCCACCGGACCGCCGTAGGAACAGCTTCCGCCCTGGCCGTACCGGACCAGCAAATCGATGATCACGTGCATCGCTTCGTATGCGGTCTTCCCCCGCTCCAGCCCCAGACGCAGAAGGTCCATACCCAAAAGCGCTTCCCGGTCATTCGGCGGGATCTCGGACCAGTCCGCCTCGTTACCGATGGCCACGCCGTACTCGTTGACCCCGTGCTCGAAGCCCCAGATCCACCAGGGTTTGGATCCGATCATGCCGCAGGTCTCTTCGACCTGGTCGATCTCGATGTATGTGCAGCGCAATTTCTCCCCCGGCGGATATTTTTTGGCGGGAAACCAAAGCAGGGGTTGAGACTCGTCGATGTCTCTGTCGCTGTTTTTGGCAAACAGGTTGCAGCCCGAAGCCGTCAGCGATCGATGGACAGCCAGGGTATCGCAGGAAGGAATTTCTCTCATGGGAACCTCTCATTCGTAATGCGGTAACTTTATGATACAATTATACAACAGTGTTGCTGACACCGGCAACCGATCCCCGAAGAAACCCTAAGAAAGGACCGGACCCATGACGGAAAAAACCTACCCGATGAAAGCCCCGCCCCAAACGCTGCAGGGCCACTGGGCCGACACCGTCCTCTATCGGAACGATACGGCCATCCTCCACGAATTTTTGTCCGAAGGAGGAGAAGTGCCACCCCACACCGTACCCTACACCGTATTCATCGTCATCCTGAAAGGATCTGTGGAAATCGCTTCCGGATCCCTGGATTACACGCATTATGATCAGGGCACCGTGGTGGAGATTCCCGCCGGCGATCTGGCCGGTGTCCGCAACCGCCGGAAGGCGACGGCCGAATTCTTCGTATTCAAATCCGGCGCATAAGACCTTACTTCTTCGTCTCTTTTCGTTTGTACACCGGCATACTGGGCGGACAGAGCTCTTCCAGCGTCCGCCCGTGGGCTTCATACTTCCCGTACAGCGTTAAAAACCGGTCGTAGACCCGCTGGGCATCCCGCTTCAGGGCCTCTTCGTCCAGCCCCGGGATCTTCCGGTCTTTCATGCGCACCACGCCGTTGATGACGGCATGCGTTACGTTGTTGCCCACGCAGCTGACGACGAGCGTCCGAACGGGATCCTCCACGGGCCCTACCGCCAGATCATCCAGATCCACTACGATGATATCGGCCTTGGCGCCGGCCTGGAGCACACCGATGTCGGTCCGGCCCAGGGCTTTGGCTCCGTTGAGGGTGGCTGCGTTGAAGAAATCGGCGGCATCGGTCATGGGATAGTGTCTCTCGTGGGCGAAAGTATCGGCCATGGAACCGTCTTCGCCGTACCGGGTAAACAGCACCCGCCATGCGCAGAGCCGGTCCAGATGCCAGGCCAGGCGCAGGTTCTGGATCATGTCCACGGGCTGAGCGTCGGTGCCGATGGTCAGATTGATTCCGTACTCCAGGTATTTTGCATAGGAAAACAGACCGGCGCCGTAATTGGCTTCGGCGATGGGTGTGTGGACTACGGTCACGCCGGCGTCGGCCAGCTTTTTCAACTCGCTGTTTTTGACGGTCAGGGCGTGGGGCATCAACAGTTTCGGGGTGAGCAGTCCCAGTTCCTCGAAGAGATCCACCGTGGTCTTTCCGAAGCGGGGAAGCACGTACCGCCATTCCACGTCTTCCTCGCAAGCATGGAGACGCATGGGGATATCCAGCTTTTGAGCCAGCGCCATGGCTTCCTGCAGGATTCCCGGCTCGGTAACGGAAATCTGACACGGATTCAGAAAGGAGCGGATGAGACTGCTCTCGTCGCCCCGATATTTTTCGCAATACTCCACAGCTTCCCGGAAGCTTTTCGCCTCCCGGACCGGATCGTTTTGTCCCGTCCGGCTGAGCCTGGACTTAAAGCTGGGGCCCAGGTAGGCGCGGATCCCCATCTCCTTTGCGGTCCCGGCCATGATCTCAAACTCGTGGGCCGTCTGGCTCCAGGCGTGGAACCGCTCTCCGGCAATGGGCATCATGGTGGTGATCCCGTTCAGGATCAACTGAGCCATGGAGTACTTCTGGCGAATGGAAAAATCTTCATCGGTGTAGGGATCTGCGGCCCGGGGACCCGGCGCCGGCGCCCAGTTGGGACCGTCGGAAGGATCTTTCTTAAACAGGACCACATCGAAATTGGCGTGGTCTGTATCCACATCGGCTTCCAGATCGATGAAGCCCGGGCTGATAATGGACAGCCCCGTGTCCCACAATTCATCGTACGCTCCCGGATAGTCGTGGCCCGCAAACAGGATCGTATCTCCCCGGTAAGCGACCTCGCCGTCCTCGTAGACCACCTGCCGGCGGCCGTCGAAGGCGATCACATACTTTCCTCTCATGAGTGTTGTCCCGGATTTCATCGGTGTCTCCTTTGCCATTTTGCACAAACACTGTAACGGATCGGGGAAATGGGGTATACTGTCAAGCGGTGATCGTCTCTCGGAAAGGATCGGTATCCCGTGACAGATCTTCTGAAACAAATCATAATATACTACCTGACAGCCGTCAATCTGTTGGCGTTCGCACTGTCGGGCCTTGACAAACGGGCTGCCTTGAAGAGGCGTCGCAGGATCCCCGAAGCGCGTTTGCTGTTCCTCGCCGCAGCAGGCGGCGGCATCGGACTGTTTTTGTCCATGGAATTTTTTCGCCACAAGACTCAAAAAACCGCATTCAGGATCGGTGTGCCGCTGATCATCACGGCCCAGTTTCTCCTGCTTGCTGCCTTCCTGTATCTGCGCTACTACACCTAAAATATCCCGGCGTTTCGCGATCGTCAACGACTCCTCGTTCTGTGGTATAATGACTTGAAATGAACTATGTGCTGCGTATCCTGGACAACATCAGAAATTTGAGACTGTTTCGCCTGACGCCGGCCAGGGTGATCCTGCTTGGGTTTTCAGGCCTTATCCTGCTGGGCGCGGTCGTGCTGAGCCTGCCGTTCAGTTCGGCGTCGGGACATTCCATCGGGTGGACCGACGCACTCTTCACTTCGGCTTCGGCAGTCTGTGTCACAGGGCTGGTGGTGGCCGACACGAACCTTCAATGGTCTTTGCTGGGAAAGACGGTGATTCTGTTTTTGATCCAGATCGGCGCGCTGGGCATCATGTCCGTCGTGACGGTATTTTCCGTTTTTACGGGGAAGCGGCTGGGCCTGATGGACCGCCTGACGATCCAGGAATCGCTGAACAACTTCACGATCGGCGGGATCGTCAAAACGTTTTACGGCATTTTAGGCGTTACGCTGATCGCCGAACTGGCCGGTGCATTGATCTTCTTGACGGAGCTGCTCCCTGTCTATGAGCTGCCCGAGGCTGTGGGAAAAAGCATCTTCCACTCCGTATCCGCCTTCTGCAACGCCGGTTTCGATCTCTTCGGTGTTTCGGACGCCCCCTTCGGCAGTATACTGTCCTTTCAGCAACGCCCGTTGTTTTTGGTCACCACGAGTCTGCTGATCATCCTGGGCGGACTGGGGTTCATCGTGTGGAACGACATTGCGGTCCATCGTCGTTTTTCCAAGCTGACGCTCCACTCCAAGGTCGTTCTCTCCACCACCGGGATCCTGCTTCTCTTGGGCACGTTGCTTTTCTGGATGACGGAATCCGGCAATCCCGAAACCTTGGGTGCCCTGTCGGGGCCCGGGAAACCGATCAATGCCTTTTTCCTGTCCGTCACGGCCAGGACCGCCGGGTTCAGCGCCGTGGCGCCGGCGGACATGACCGATGCTTCGAATTTTCTGACCATGCTCCTGATGTTTATCGGCGGCGCCCCCGGCTCCGCAGCAGGCGGCATCAAAGTCACCACCTTCAGCATTTTGATGCTCACGGCGCTCACCATCGCCCGGGGCAGAAGCGACGTGCAGATTTTCGGGCGCCGGCTGCCCGAAGGCATCATCATGAAAGCGATCGCCGTGGCCGCCCTGGCGCTGTTCACCGTCATTGCGGTGACCATGATTCTGATGGTGGAAAACCGGGTGACTTTTCTGCAGGCCCTGTACGAGGCCATTTCCGCCTTTGCCAATGTGGGCCTGTCCACGGGCATTACGCCGGAACTGTCCCTGCTGAGCAAATATGTACTGATCCTGACCATGCTCGTGGGACGCATCGGCCCCTTTACCGCCATGGTCGCATTTACATCCAAACGCAAGAATCGAACGCAGCCCTACCGCTATCCGGAAGGGCGAATCACCACAGGGTAGGAGGTCTCTCATGAAATCTTTTGTCATACTGGGCCTGGGCCGCTTCGGCATCAGTCTGGCCAGGACGCTCATCGAACTGGGGCACGAGGTGCTGGGCGCCGATGCCGACGAGAGCGTGGTCAAAAAACACGCGAACGAACTGACGCACATCGTTGAAGCCGATATCACCAGCGAGGATTTTCTGCGATCCATCGAAGTGGAAAAATTCGATGCGGTGGTCATCGCAGTGTCCTCCAATCTGCAGGTCAGCATCATGACGACGCTCATCGCCAAGGAGGTGGGCGCCAAGTACCTGATCGCCAAGTCCCAGAGCGATTTCCACTCCCGTCTGCTCTATAAGATCGGCGCCGATGTGGTCATACTTCCGGAAAAAGACATGGGCGTCAAGGTCGCGCACAATCTCGTGGCGGATAATTTCCTGAATATGATTGAGATTTCCCCCGAATACAGTATTATGAATATATATCCGCCGGAATCCTGGATCGGCAAGACCCTGGAGGAACTGAACCCGAGTCTTCACGAGCGCGTCCACACACTTGCGCTTCGAAAATCCGATTCTTCGGCGACCCTGCTGCCCGACCCGGAAATCGTCGTGGAAGAAGGAGATATCATCACCCTGATGGGCGAAAACAATACGCTGAAGAAACTCGAAGGAAAGAGGTAATCACCCATGAAAGTACTGCTGATCAACGGAAGTCCGAGAAAGGAAGGCTGCACCTACACCGCCCTGCGGGAGGTGGCCGATGCCCTGGAGGCCAATGGGATCGAGACGGAATTCTTCCACATCGGCACCGAACCGGTGCGTGGATGCATTGAATGCTGGAAGTGTACCAAACTGGGCCGCTGCGCCTTTGACGACGATGTGTGCAACACCATGGCTGAACGGATGATCGCCGCCGACGGCATCGTGATCGGTTCTCCCGTATTCTATGCCGCTCCTGCGGGTCAGCTCTGCGCTCTGCTGGACCGGATCTTCTACGCTCAGGCTTCCGCACTTGCCCACAAACCCGCCGCTGCAGTGGTCAACTGCAGGAGAGGCGGCGCCAGCGCCGCCTTCGACCGGCTGAACAAATACTTCACCATCAACCACATGCCCGTAGTCACATCCCAGTACTGGAATTCCACGCACGGCCGCAAGCCCGAAGAAGTCCTTCAGGATCGGGAAGGCATGCAGACCATGCGGCTGCTGGGCAAGAACATGGCCTGGCTTCTGAACAACCTGGAAGCGGGCGGCATTGCGCCTCCGGAGGGTGAGCCCTGGCAGATGACCGACTTCTGCCGAAAAAAGTAATCGATGCAGGACTTCAACATCAAAAAAATGCGGGCCGTAGCCTTCTATACGTTTCTGACCGCTGCCGGTGTTCTGCTGGTCTACTTCAGCCTGCTCCACCTGCCCGTGGTCCTGCACTACGCCACAAGCTTCCGGAATATGGTCATGACCGTCCTGTCCCCGCTGATCCTCGCCTTCGTGATCGCCTATCTTTTGAATCCGGTGATCTTGCGCTGCGAGCGCGTCTTGTTGCAAACTGCGGTACCCCTCAAAGAAAAGCGTGTCCGGCCACTGGCAGTCGTTTTCGCTGTTTTTACGTTTCTGCTCCTGCTCACGCTGATCATCTCTCTGCTCGTGTTCAGCGTCACACGGGAGCTTCAGGTAGGCGACTTGGACGGACTGCTCCTGATTGCCACGAATTTTCTGGAAGGGTTAAACCGATTTTACGCTGCCTCCATGAAATGGCTTACGGACATGAACCTGGAATCGCCCAACGTTCAGTCGTTGCTCCAGGAGATCAGCGACACAGTCTACGGCACGATCCACGGTCTCGTGTCGGACTTCACCGGATCTCTGGGCCACATCTCCGGCAACTTTGCGGCCTTTTTCTTCGGTGTGGTGATGTCGGCATACATGATGCTGGACGGCCGGCGCATCAAGGAATACCTCGGGAGGGTAACGAAAGTGCTTTTTCAAGAGCAGACCAATCAAAAGATCCATGACGTGCTGAACGATCTGAATCGCGCATTTTCCGGTTACTTGCGGGGCCAACTGCTGGATGTGCTCTTTATGATCATCGCCGTGAGCATCGCACTGCAGATTACGGGTTGCCGCTTTGCCATCGGCATCGGTGTCCTGGCCGGATTCGGCAACCTGATCCCCTACCTGGGGCCTTTTATCGGCTACGGTCTCACGACACTGGTCTGCCTGATCTACGGGGATTACTCGGTCCTGGCGGTTTCTTTGCCGGTACTTCTGTTGATTCAACTGGTCGACGGCAACATCGTGGGGCCCAAACTCCTGGGCCGAAGCATCTCCGTCCATCCTCTGCTGATCATCCTGTTCCTGATCGCGGGCGGCGCCCTGGGCGGGATCCCGGGCATGCTTCTGGCTGTTCCGGTGGGCGGCTTTCTCACCATCCGCTTCCGGAAGTGGCTGACCCGTCGCGAGGAAAACGAAGAATAAAGTCCACTCCTGCTTTCATCCCTGCATATCAAAGCCCCGCCGCATGCGCGGCGGGGCTCTCATAATGCGCAGCCCTTCTTTATAAACCCATCTCGGGGTTCAGACTCTTCATGGCATCCAGCGTACGCTGGAGCAGTTCGTTCACTTCCCAGTCCAGCATTTCCGCACCCTGCATGATCACATCTCTGGAACAGCCTGCAGCAAAGCTTTTATCTTTGAACTTTTTTTTCAGGGACTTCAGTTCCATATCGTCGATGCTCTTGGAGGGGCGCATCAACGCGCAGGCGCCGATAAGACCCGTCAGTTCGTCGGTGGCAAACAGGATTTTCTCCATGGTGCTTTCGGGCTGATGCGTGGTATCGGTACAACCCCAGCCATGGGCGCAGATCGCATGGATCATTTCCGGATCCAAATCCATCTCTTTGAACCAGGCTTCTTCTTTGACGCAGTGGTCCTCGGGACATTCTTCGAAATCCAGGTCGTGGAGCAATCCGACGACTTCCCAGAATTCGATCCGCTCCGGGTCGTATTCCTTGGCAAAATAACCCATCACGCCGGACACGATCTGGCCGTGTCGGATGTGGAATGCTTCTTTATTGTGCTCTGCCAGAAGCTTTTCCGCTTCTGCCTTGGTGGGAATGTAACTCATGTTGTCCTCCTGTACGTCTTCAATATCTTTTTACCATTATCGCACAGTACGGGAGAATTGCAAGCCGGCGGATTTTACTTGCAATGGTCGGACCCTTTGTATATACTGTATCCGTTCAAACAGAATACGAAAACAAACAGCGAAGATGAAAACTGCGGCAACACGATCTCCCCAGAGAGTCGGTGGTCGGTGCGAACCGGCGAGAGCGTCTGCCTTTCCATTTTCGGAGCTGCCTGCGAAAAGCAGGGAGGGTGCGCCCTGTACAGCGCGCAAGAGAGGTCGCTTGCTCAAGCGGCAAATTGGGTGGCAACGCGGAGTTTTCCGTCCCATATGAAGCACATATGGTTCGGGAACTTTTTTGTTTCCCCGGACCGCCGGTCGGATCGACAGATCAAAAGGAGGAGAAACATGCTGGATATTAAATTGGTACGGGCAAATCCGGAAATCATCAAGGAGAACATCCGGAAGAAATTCCAGGAAGAAAAGCTGATCCTGGTGGATGAAGTCCTGGCCATGGACGAGGAGCTGCGGGCGGCCAAGACCCGGGGGGACGAACTTCGGGCGAACCGGAACACGTTGAGCCGGGAAATCGGCGGGCTCATGAAGGAAGGCCGCAAGGACGAAGCCGAAGCAATCAAGAAGAAAGTGAGTGCCATGGCCGATGAACTGGCTGCACTGGAAGAAAAAGAAGCGATCCTGAGCGAACAGGTGACCGACCGCATGATGGTGATCCCTCAGATCATCGATGATTCGGTCCCCATCGGAAAGGATGACAGCGAAAACGTAGAGGTGGAGCGCTACGGCGATCCCGTGGTCCCGGCTTGGGAGATTCCTTACCACATCGAGATCATGGAAGCGCTGGACGGCGTGGATCTGGAAAGCGCCCGAAAGACCAGCGGCAACGGATTTTACTATCTGAAGGGTGACATCGCCCGGCTCCATTCCTCGATCCTGAGCTATGCGAGAGATTTTATGATCAACCGGGGCTTTACCTATTACATCCCGCCCTTTATGATCCACGGGGATGTGGTCCGGGGCGTCATGAGCTTTAAGGAAATGGAGAACATGATGTACAAGATCGAAAACGAAGATCTGTACCTGATCGGCACCAGCGAACACTCCATGATCGGCAAGTTCATCGACTCCATCCTGGATCCCGAAACTCTGCCTCAGGCACTGACCAGTTATTCTCCCTGTTTCCGCAAGGAAGTAGGCGCCCACGGCATCGAAGAGCGGGGCGTCTACCGGATCCATCAGTTCGAAAAGCAGGAGATGGTCGTGGTCTGCGAACCGGAGGAGAGTCCCAAGTGGTTCGATGTGCTGTGGCAGAACACGGTGGATTTCTTCCGCTCTTTGGACATCCCGGTCCGCACCCTGGAGTGCTGCTCCGGCGACCTGGCGGATCTGAAGGTGAAAAGTCTGGATGTGGAAGCCTGGTCGCCCCGTCAGCAGAAATATTTCGAGGTGGGCAGCTGCTCCAACCTGGGAGACGCCCAGGCCCGCAGACTGGGCATCCGTGTGCGCAACGCCGAAGGCAGCAACTACTTTGCACACACCCTGAACAATACCGTGGTGGCACCCCCCAGAATGCTCATCGCGTTCCTGGAAAACCACCTGCAGGCCGACGGTTCGATCCGTATCCCCGAAACGCTGCAACCTTATATGGGCGGACAGAAAGCGCTGGTCCGCAAATAAACGGCCCCATCCAAAGAGCCTCCCGCAATTGCGGGAGGCTCTTTGTGTCGGTTCGATTACAGTTCGGCGACGGCTTCGATCTCCACCAGGCCGCCCTTGGGCAGCGCCGCGACTTCCACGCAGCTTCTTGCGGGGAAAGCGCCTTCTTTGAAGAATGTGCCGTAAATTTCGTTGACGGCGCCGAAATTGGCCATGTCGGACAGGAAGACCGTGGTCTTGCAGACCTTGTCCATACCGGTTCCGGCGGCTTCCAGGATCGCTTTGAGATTTTCCAGAGCTTTCTTGGCCTGCGCCTGTACATCGGCGCCGACAAAATCACCGGTAGCCGGATCCAGCCCCAGCTGGCCGGATGTAAATACCATGTTTCCGACGATCTGTGCCTGGGAATAGGGGCCGATGGCACCGGGTGCGTTTTGGGTTGCTATTGTTTTCATACTGTGTTCCTCCTTTACGTTATCGTATATGCAAGCCCGGCTGAGCCAGGCAGTTTGCCAATGCTGCGAATTCTTCCAGAGACAGCGTCTCGGCCCGGCGGACCGGATCGATCCCTGCGGCTTCGAGAAGCCGGCCGGTGGCGTCCTTGTCCAGTTCACAGATACCCGTCAACGCATTGTGCAGGGTTTTCCGTCGTTGTCCGAAGCCTTTCTTGACGCATTCAAAAAAGAGTTTTTCCGACAGGAGCTTCACCGGAGGCTTTGCACGGAGCCGCAGATGGATCACGGCGGAATCCACCTTGGGGACCGGATAAAAGGCTTCTTTCGGCACTGTGACTACGTAGTCGATCTCGCAGTAGTACTGCACGGCCACGGAAAGCGCGCCGTAGATTCGGCTGCCCGGGGGCGCCGAAATGCGTTGTGCGACTTCCTTTTGCACCATGATGGTGATGGACTGTACGCCGATACGCTCTTCCAGCAGCTTCATCAGGATGGGGGTCGTGATATAGTAGGGCAGGTTGCCCAGGATCCGGACCTGCTCCGCGAGGGTCCCGTCGGACAGCGCGCGCTCCTGATCGATGATCGCCTGCAGATCGGCCTTGAGCACGTCTTCGTGGATCACCGCCACATTGGGGTAAGGCGCCAGGGTTTCCCGAAGGATCGGGATCAGCTTGGCATCCACTTCGATGGCCGCCACTTTCCCTGCGGCGTCTGCCGCCCGGGCGGTGAGCACACCCATGCCGGGTCCGATCTCGATCACCAGATCCCGGGGACCGGCTTCGGAACTTTCCACGATCCGGTCGACCACCGACAGGTCGGTCAGAAAATTCTGCCCCAACCGTTTGGCCGTGCGGAAGTCGTGCTTTTTCCCTATTTCCCGGATCCCTCCGGGGGTATGGAGTCTTCCCATGCTTTCTGAAGTGCCTCTCTCGTAATGCCGAATCCGTTCAATTTTTTCAAAAACGCCGCGGCGTTTCCTTCTCCGATACCCAATGCTTTTCCCAGAGCGGTCCGGCGTTCTCTCGCCCGGGGACCGCCGGTCAGGCCAAGCCGCCAGAGGTCGTCGGCCGTGTACTGCGCAAAGGCCTCTTTCCGGGCGGCGCCGGCGGCATCCAGGGCGCTTCGGATCGATGCCGCATCGGCATTTTCAATGCCGATATCCCCGTTTTTTTCCGCTTCTTCCACGGTCAGATAGGCTTGCCCCGCACCGGGAAAAAGACGGGTGAGGCGCCGGCGGATCTCCCGCCCTGCATGGTCGGGGTCCGTAAAGAGGATGATCCCCTGTTCCCTGTAGGCCTTGCCGATCAGCTCCAGTGTTTCCCCGCGAATGCCGTATCCGTGGGTGGCGATCGTCGTGGCCTGCACAGCGCGCAGGACCGCAGCTTCGTCATCCCGGCCCTCCACCACGATCACCTGTTTGATTGTCGGTCGTTCCCGATCGTTCATTCCGGCTTGGCATCGCTTTCTTCCGGCAGGACTTCCTCGTTCGCCGCGATGCTCTCCGTGGGGATCACGTACATGATCTCTCCGGGAAAGATCATGTGGAGCTCTGAACGGGCCTCCTGTTCAATGTATTCTTCGTTGTCCAGCTGAGACAATTCGTTTTTCAGTTCGGCCTGCTTTTGCATCAGCGCATCCAAAGCCGCCTGGGTCTCCTGTTTTTCCTGATGCAGATTCCACAGATTGATCCCCGCGGAAACCACCACCGCAGAGACGAAGAGGATTCCGGCAGTGCACAGGATCATAAAGCGCCGCCGCTTGGCTGCCTTTCGTCTGGTAAGAGCATCTTTTTCCGCAGGCTTTTTCTTCTCCAGTTTTTCTTTTCTTTTTTCCCGGCGCTCTTTTCGGATCTGATCGAAATCGATGACTTCGTCGTATCCAAGACTGCCGCTCCTGCTGCTTTTTTTCATGGCCTCTGCCGTCCGACGGCTCATTCGATGTTGCGCTTGCCCCTGCGGGTGGCCAGGGGCAGCTTGATCGTGATCTGCGTCCCTTCTCCTTCCCGGCTTTCGGCTTCGATGGTTCCGTTGTGTTCTTCCACGATCTGCTTGGTGATGGCCAGTCCCAGCCCCGTGCCGCCCATGGCCCGGGAACGGGCTTTATCGACCCGGTAAAACCGTTCAAATATTCTGGGCACTTCTCCTTCTGCGATCCCGATCCCGTTGTCCCGGACCACGATGTGGGCCAAAGAGTTCTTCACGAAAGCATCCACGTCGATGCGGCCGCCCCGGTCTGTGTACTTGATGGCGTTGGACAGCACATTCATCAATACCTGTTCGAACCGGTCCCGATCGATGAGGACCCGGATCTGCTTATCGTTGTCGTACAGAAGATTCAACTGCAGCTGCTTTTGACGGACCGTCATGTCCACCTTCGTCGCCACGGTATTGAGCAGCGGCAGGATGTTGCTCTCCTTGATGTTCCACTTTTCCTGGCGGTGGTCCAGTCTGGAAAGCTGAAGCAGATCCTTGACCAGACGGTTCATCCGATCCGCCTCCGTATCCACGATGTTCAGGAATCTGACCGCGGTGGCCCGGTCGTCCAGGGCGCCGTCCAGCAGCGTCTCCGTATAGCTTTTGATGGTCGTCAGGGGCGTTTTGAGCTCGTGGGACACGTTGGCCACGAAGTCCGTCTGCATGTCCTCCAGCTTCTGACGTTCGGTGATGTCCTGCATGATGATGATAATGCCCACATCCTTCCCGTCGTCGTCCTTGAATCGGTCGTAGCGCACCGCAAAGGTGGTTGCTCCGTAGTCGAAGGTGTCTTCCCCGCCTTCTTCCTCACAGTTTACTTTAATGTAAGACAGCTTCATCCGGGGAGAAATGTGGCCCAGAAGGCTGTCGTAGGTCACATTGGTGAGATCCTCCTCTTCGTCAATGCCCAGGATGTCCCTGGCTGCCGGATTGGCGTGGAGCACCAGACCCTCCAGGTCGATGGCGATCAGTCCGTCGGCCATATAGGTGAGGATCGTCTCCAGCTTGTTCTTTTCATTGGAGATCTCCGAAAGCGTAAAATCCAGTTTTTCACGAAGCAGGTTGAACATCTGGGCCAGCTGACCGATCTCGTCGTCGGATTTTACCTGGACCCGCTGGCTGAAATCTCCCTGGGACATGCGCTGCACCGTGCGCGTGACGTCGTTGATGGGAACGGTGATGCTGCGGGCGATCACAAAGCCCAGAAGCACAGTGATGATCAGCGCCAGGAACATCGCCTGGACGAAAATCAGTTTGGACTGGGAAAGAAAACTACTGATGCTGGACAGGTCGGCCCGGACGTATACCACGCCCGACACCCCGCCGGTCTGTTCGGAGAGGATAGGGTAGCTCATATTCTTGACCGGAATATTCTCCGAAATCACAGAATCGGACTCGCTGCCTTCTCCCGTCACGAACGTATTGAGAAGAATGCCGGGATCAAAGACATCCCGGGCGTCCCGCCCCACGATATTGGGGTTGGTGGAAGCGCAAACGGAAAAGTCCCGGCAGACCACCGACAGTTCCTCGGCGAAGCTGCGGCTCCAGTTTTCATCCAGGTTGGCTTGGATTTCGGCTTTGTTGGAGGCCAATTCCTCGTAACGGCCCAGAGAAGTCAGGAGGTTGCTTTCGTGGATGGTCTTGGTGAGGTTGTCCCGTACCGCGTTGATCTGATAGGTCTTCATCTGATCCAGCAGAAACACGGAAACAATAGTCATGGCAATAAAGACCAGCAAAAAATAAATCAGTACGATTCGCCATCTAACACTGCTGTGCTGCCTGACCTTATCCATCCGTTACGGTCTCCTGAAATGGTAGCCGATTCCCCTTTTTGTCATAATGTAATGAGGGTCGCTGGGATCATCCTCCAGCTTTTCCCGTAGCCTGCGGACCGTCACGTCAACAGTACGAATATCTCCGTAGTATTCGTAGCCCCAGACTTCCTCCAGAAGCTGTTCTCTGGAAAATACTTTATCCCCGTGTTCGGCCAGGTATTTGAGCAACTCGAATTCCCGAAGTGTCAGATCCAGCGCTATTCCGTTCTTGCGCACTTCGTAGCGGTTCATGTCGATCTCCAGATTGCCGAAGGTCTGGACGTCGGCCGGTGCGTTCAGCTTGTCTTCCATGAAGTCGCTCCGGCGGATATTGGCTTTGATTCTGGCAATGAGTTCCCGCATGCCGAAAGGCTTGGTGATATAGTCGTCGGCCCCCAGCTCCAGGCCCAACACTTTATCCACCTCTTCTTCTTTGGCGGTGAGCATCAGGATCGGAGTGTTGCTGGTCTCCCGGACTTTTTTGCACACCTGGAATCCGTCCATCAAGGGAAGCATTACGTCCAGCAAAATCAGAGCAGGGCTTCCCTCCAGGGCTTTGCGAAGCCCTTCCTGCCCGTCGTAGGCGGTATCCACCACATATCCTTCCTTGGTGAGGTTGAATTTGATGATATCGGAGATCGATGCTTCGTCTTCGATGATCAGAATTCTTTTCGCGTTGCTATCCGTATCCATACGCTCCTCCTTAGCGATTCAGTATATCATAATCGAGAAATTGCGTCAAAAATATCCACGTCCCGAGCCGGAGGCTCCGACACGCTTTGATCCAGTAAAAATACACTCCGGAAGGGGATCCTTCCGGAGTGTTCCATACCAGTCGATCAGTTGTTTTTGAGCAGTGCTTCGGCCAATCCGTCGTCGAGGATCAGCGAGTTGATGTACCCTGCCCGGACCGCCGCTTTGACCGCCGGAGCTTTCCGTGCCGAAGCAGCGATCCCGATGGTCCAGCGGATTTTTTTCAGCGTATCCAACGGGGGCGACACGGCGCTCTTGCCGGGGATGGGGATCTCCTTGCCGTTTACATCGAACATCCTGGCCAGCAGGTGGCCCCGGGCACCCTTTTCTTTCAGCGCTTTCCACTCGTGGGGCAACACGCTCTCCGTGGTGGACAGGATGGAATTCTCATCTCCTACGGAACCGATGCCCATCACGGCGATGTCGGCGATGTCGATCTTCTCCATGGTGGAGACGATCCGGGGTTCCTCCAGAAAATGAGCGGCCATGAGCTCGCTGTTTACAAATACCGGCGCGAAGATATTGGAATAGCCTGCGCCCAGCTTCTGAGCGATCTTCATGGAGATCTCGATGCCGTCCTGCTGGGGATTGCCCGCCGCCAGACAGCCTACCATCTGCACCACATGGACGTTGTTGTAGGTCCTGGGCTCCAAAACCTGGGCCAAATAGGTGATGGCGCTGCCCCAGGATACGGCCAGGACCAGGTTGCTTTCCAAGACGCTGTGCAGGAAATTCGCCGCAGCGACGGCACAGCATTTCAGGGTCTCCTGATATCCCGTACGGCTGTCGATCACGATGCAGTTCTTGAGCCCATAGGCTTCCCGGACCGCTTCGGACAGCTCGTAATTCTTTGCGATGGGGCTGTGGATGATGATCTCCACGATCTTGCGCTTCCGGGCCTCCTCCAGCAATCTGGAGACTGTGGGCCGGGAGATGTTGAATATCTTGGCGATCTCCTGCTGATTCAGGTCCTGCTGATAATAAAGCTCGGCGACCTGAACCAGGAACTCTTCCTTTTGGCTCATACGCACTCCTATTTTCTGTTCACGAGATCCTTGGGTATGGTAGGCGTTCCCTGCCCGTAATATTTAAATACTTCGATGGACTGCTCGATCTGCTCCGGCGTCATTTTTTTCGTTTGGCCGCAGGCCCGGGCTGCCAGGTAGCACTTCGCGGCTTCTTCCAGGTAGACGGCGGCGTACAGCGCCTGCTTCAGGTTCTTGCCGATGGTCATGACACCGTGGTGGGCCAGGATCACAGCCAGGCCGTCGCCGATATACTTGACGGTGTCGATCCCCATATCGATGCTGCCTGCAGAGCTGTAGGGCGTCACGGGGACCGGACCGGCCGTGGCGTTGGCCAGGGTGGTCAGGTTCACTTCGAATTCATCCTGAATCAGGCCCACGGCCGTGGCATAGGGTTGATGGGTGTGGATGACGGCGGTCACGTCGGGACGCTGTTGGAAAATATACAGGATGGCTTCTGTATCCGAGGAAGGTTTGCGGGTGCCTTCGATGATCTTCCCTTCCAGATCCATTACTAAAATATCATCCTCGGTCAGGTCTTCGTAGATCATGCCCGAGGGGGTCACCAGGATCTCGCCGCTTTCCATGCGGACGGACACATTGCCGCCGGACAAGGCAATCAGTCCGTAGCGGTCCAGGTTCATGCCGGCTTTGATGATCTCTCTTTTCGTTGCTTCAAACATAGCGGATTTCCTTTCTATGCAATTCTATACAAATGTGTAGTCTTCGAAACGGACTTCTTCCAGCTCGCCCTCTTCGATACCCAGGTCTTTGCCGATGAGTTTTTCCACGGCACCGATCAGGGAGTAAGCGTCCATCTTATACTGCTTGATCAGATACATTTTGGAGGCTCCCTGGGCATACTGGTCCTGGAGACCCAGCTTCAGAAGTTTGGTGCCCAGTCCGTGTTCGGCGATCACTTCGGCCACGTTGGTTCCAAGACCACCCATGACGGTATGGTTTTCGTAGGAAACAGCGCCGTAGCGGACTTTCTTCAGGGCTTCCACAACTTGAGGATCCGTAAAGGGCTTCAATGTGGATACGTGGAGATGCTGGACGGAAACGCCTCTCTTTTCCATAACTTTGATGGCTTTGAGGGCTTCTTCGGTGCAGATGCTTTCCGAGAAGACGGCCACATCGGTTCCTTCGGAACAGACCCTTGCGTGGTTGAACCGGATGGGTTCATCGGCAGGGAACAGCCGGGGCACTTCCTTGCGAAGCATACGGATAAACGCAGGTCCGCCGGCTTCGTGGGACATCTTCAGGATGCCCTCGATATCCGTGGCATCACCGGTAGAATAGATGCGCATATTGGGCACTGCCCGCAGCACGCCCACATCGTTGATCATCTGGTGGGACACGCCGCCGGGGGTCATGATCCCGGGAAGAAAGCCCACAAAAGTGACGGGCAGATTGCTGTAAGCCACGGACATTTCCAATTGATCCAGCACTCGGCGATAGAGAAAGACACCGAACGAGTGCAGATAGGGCAGAAAGCCTTCTCGGGCCAGACCGGCGGCCCAGCCTACCATGTTCTGCTCTGTCAGGCCCATGGAGAAATATTGATCGGGCAGCACGTTTCTGAATTCCTTGACTTCACAGGAGCTTCCCAGGTCGGCGGAAAGCACCACCGCTTCGGGGTGTTCCTTCGCCCAGCGGATCATACTGCCGGAGTGTACGTTTAATTCCATTTTCATGATTGATTCCTCTCTTTCCTCTGACCCTACATCGATTCCATGAATGCTTCGGCTTCCCGGATCTCTTCGGGTGTCTTGAATCCGATAAAGTGCAGATTCGGTTCTCTCTTTTCCAGGAAGGGCATCCCGCAGGAGGGAGAGGTTCTGCAGATGATGACCAGGGGTTGGTCCGGGTGGTCGGTCTTTGCCGCGTCCCGGATGGCCTGGATATCGTGGCCGTCCACTTCCACCGCCACGGCGCCGAAAGATTCGAATCGGGTTGTGAGGGGCTCAATGCCCATGATGTCCTGGGTGTAGCCTTCGATCTGATGTCCGTTGGCGTCGCAGACCAGGACGAAATTGCCCAGCTTGTACTGCGCGGCGACCTGAATGGCTTCCCAGGTCTGTCCTTCCTGAAGCTCTCCGTCGGACATATAGCAATAGATAAGGCCTTCTTCGCCCTTGAGCTTCCGGGCGTGGGCTGTTCCGCAGGCGACGCTGATGGTCTGAGCCAGGGAACCGGCGTTGGTTTCAAATCCGGGAGAATGTTCCGCCCCGATCATTTCAAAGATCCATCCATCTTCGTTGAAATGCTCCACAGCTTCCCAGTTCATTCTGCCGCAGGCTGCCAGTGTGCAATAGAGAACGCCGGCATAGTGGGCGGGAGAGAGGAAAAACCGGTCGTAGCCCGCTGTGGTGGGGCCGTTGTAGAGCGCCCCTCTGGGATAGTTCATATTGTCTGCACCGGGCACACCGGGAAAACGGATCCCGTTTGGATCACCCTCGCTCTCGCCCAGATTCATGACCGCAAGATAAAGCGTGGCCAGGGTGTCCGCAGAGGAACAGGCCTGTCCCAGATAGCATCCGCCGCGCTCGATGGCGAATTTCAGGACTTGCTTTCTCACCTTGTCGGCGACTTGCTTGATTTCTTCGTTCGTGTAGGTTTTCTTAACCATGGATAAGCCCCCCTTAGGTTCTATGTGTGGATGAACGGATGTTCATCAAAAGAACGTATGTTACATTTGGATTATGGCATATCTTTTCTCTTTTGTCAAAAGCTTTTGCGAAAAAGTTTGACAAAAAGACAGGTTTCTTTTAGAATTGGAGTGAACATTTAACAACTACTGTGAAATTTTGTTCAATAAAGGAGAACCACTCTATGAAAGCACTGAAACTGACTGCACCGGGCCGGATGGAAGTCCGGGATGTGCCTGTTCCCGCTCCGGACCCCGGTGATGTAACGATTAAAGTAGCCTACGCGGGACTCTGCGGAACGGACCTCCACGCCTATAAAGGAGAGTATTCCAAGACACGCTTTCCGGTCGTGCTGGGCCACGAGCTGTCCGGCGTGATCACAGCTGTAGGGGAAGGTGTCACGAAGTTCAAAATCGGCGACCGGGTCACCTGCGAATCCACCTATAAAGCTTGCGAAGCATGCCGCTACTGCAAGAGCAAAGACTACAATCTCTGCGGTACCCGCATCGGCATCGGCACCAACAAGGACGGCGCTTTCGAAGAGTATATGACCATGGCCGAGGATCGGGTCTGGAAACTGCCCGACAACGTGAGCCTCAAAGCCGGCGCCGTCGCCGAACCCCTGGCCTGCGGCACCCATGCCGTAATGGAAGTCGCCCGGGTGCAATCCGGAGATACGGTCTGCGTCTTCGGCGCCGGCGCCATCGGTCTGATGGTCGCCTTGGTCGCTGTGTCTGCCGGCGCCACGGTGATCCTGGCCGGACTGACCGTGGATGAAGAGCGCTTTGCCGTGGCAAAGGACATGGGCGTCCACTATACCGTCGATCAGCAAAAAGAAGACCTGAACGAGGTGGTTCTTCGCATCAGCGATGGGGGCGTGGACCACGCCTTTGAATGCTCCGGCGCCCTGCCGGCTCTCCACAAGGCCTTCGAGATCGTCCACAAAAAAGGCCAGGTGATCCAGATGGGCATATTCCGCCAGGACATGAATCCCATTTCCATGGAATACCTGCTCCACAAGGAGATCCGCTACATGGGCTCCCGGAGCCAGAAGCCCAGTTCCTGGGCACTGGCCATGGAGCTGTTCGAAAAAGCTGACATCCACCCGGAAAAATCCGTCAGCATGATCGTTCCCGTGGAACGCTGGCAGGAAGCCTTCGACAGCGAACCCGGCGGCAAGAAACTCATCGTCTTCGACGACTTCGGCGAAGAATAGAAGCAAATCAGTCGTAAACGGCTGCGCCCTCGGGGCGCAGCCGTTTCTTTTTTGTTGTCGTCTGTTTTGCATTCCTGTGTCTTGTGCTTTGTGCCCATTGAGCTTCTGCGAGACGTTTTTACCTCTTAGCTTCGTAATACTTTCTCACTTCTCCGATCAGCTCTTCTTTCGATGGAATGATCGAAACCCATTTCTGCTCGCCGTCGATGCACATCGTGGGCAGGTTTTCCAGACCCATTTTGCGTGTTCGGGCGATGTCTTCCCGAATAAAATACTTGTACACTTTATACTCCGCGATATCCTTGATTTCGTCATAGATATCCGTCACACTGTTCACCATATAGGTGCAGGCGGCGCACTGTTCGGGGTCCAGCGTAAAGAGCTCGATCAATACTTTGTCCAGATTTTCGTAATCCGGTATCTCCACCTCGATGTCGTCCACCACCGCCGTGTAGTTTTCGATCATCTTTCTGGCATCGTCGGGATTTTTGACGGCCTGGGCCACGGCCACGGTGTTTTCCGGGGGCGTGCTGTAGGGCATGTCGCAGCCGGGGCTGATGATCAGGTTGTGGTGGTCCAGGGAATCCATAATGTCGATCACGGCCTTCATGTTGTCCTGCTGGGTCCCCCACAACATGGTCGTCGTGAGGGGGATATTCCCCCCGATGGTGATATTGTATCGATCGGTGATCTCTTTGGCGGCTTTCAGATCCACATTTTCGTCCACGGAGATTCCGTCCGGATTCATCTTGCACATCACGTCGATTTGTTTGGAAGCGTTCCCGCAGACAAAGAAACAGGAAAGGACGCCTCTGCTTCGGATAAAATCAAAGGCAGCGGTAAAACCTTCCGACAGCATGGCTTCGATGTGCTTGGGAGAGATCTGGCTGACCAAAGGATCCACCACTGCGATCACGTCCATGCCCGCTTCGATATAAAAATCGGACATTTGGATGCATATTTCCGTGCAGTAATCGACCAGCTCCTTGACATAGGCCGGATCTTTGATCATATCCATGAAAATATTGGTTCCCCGCAGATGAGACGCCAAAGTAAAGGGCCCGCAGACCAGACCGTACAGCGCTGTTTTTTCGCCGATTTCGGCTTTGAGCCGCCGCATCACGTCCAGGATCATGGGGATACGACCCGATTCTTTTGTGGGAATCTTGCACCTGCAGGGGATCGTCTTTTCCGCTGCCAGAGGATGAGATTTTACGGAAGGCGGATTGTCTTTCGACCACAGCAGGTCACAGCCCAGGATCTCTGCTTCGATCTGCAGATCGAACATCACCGGCATGCCGTCGGGCATATACAGCTTGTTTACTTCCAACAGCGATTCCAAAAGTTTGTCCGGATCCCGGAGGATCTCCTCCCCTGTGTATCCCTTCAGTTTGCCGGCATGGACGCCCGCAAAAGGAACCCAGGGCACCCGGTCTGTCTGTTCGTGCCGCAATGCCTGCAATACCAACTCTCTTCCCATAAACACCTCCGTTACGATGTGAAACGATGCCCAGTCACAGGCTTACCTTGACTTTTTCTTTCAGTTCGCCGCTGAGCCCTTTTGCGATGCGGCTGACCATTTGAATGCCCACCGCGGAAATGATGACGATTTTTGTGCCCGGAAACGAACCGTCCCAGGGCAGGGTCTCCAGATGGTTTTTCAGTCCGCTGACATAGACGATCCCTTCGTCTGTTTCCGCAAACCCTTTGATGCGGTACGCATCCGCTTTGATTCCGTTCAGAAAGTTCCGCAATTCCTCTGCCGGCAGCACGTCGGTCGAAGAAAGAACGACGGTCTTCGGTCGGCTCTCCGGTGTGTTGGAGCTTTCCCCTTCCTGCCGAGCCGGATTCGTCAGTTCGTCCACCAGTTTGCGGATCTCCGTCCGGCAGTACGTGGTCACCTCGATGGCTGCGGAAGGATTGATAGCGCGCAGCGATGCAATCACGTCCGCCAGCGCCCCTTCCTCCACAAGGTCTGCTTTGTTTACGATGACGGTGCCGCTGCGGGCAACCTGTTCATGAAGCGCCGGAAGCAGACTGTAGTAATCCGAAAACGTCTCCGCATCCACGATGCAGATCGATCCTCTGTAGTCGTAGGGCCTTTTCGCATTCGCATTGACCGTCTCCAGGATCTGAGGCATGTTTGCCGGGTCCGCCAAGCCGGATGCTTCGATCAAAAGATATCCGATGTCGGTTTTCGACAGCGCAATGAGGCTGCTCAAAAAATTTTCCTTGATACAGGAACAAAAAATCGATCCGTTGTTCAGTTCGTGCAGCGGGATCCCGCTTTTTTCAACGAGTGTTCCGTCGATGCCGGCTTGCCCGAATTCATTGATGATGACACCGATTTTTTCGTTTCGAAATTCTGCCAGCAGCTTTTGAAGCAGCGTGGTTTTTCCGGCACCCAGAAAACCTGTCAGCAACAGCAGTTTGATCATAGGAAACCTTAGAATTCTATGATCTTCGGGGATACGCCTTCGAGCGTATCCAGCTCTTTGCACATCACTTCTGCGATGTTCTCTTCTCCGAAGAGCTGCAGAATGATGATTCCGTCCATGGCGCAGTGATCTGCGCCGGCTTCGTGAAAGCCCACTCTTGCTTTGATGTTGCAGCCGAATTTTGTGAGGATTTCCTGGACGTGGACCGCGTTCGACGTTCGCCCGTCCACTTTGATCGCCAATATCGTATTCATTCTTTCCCTCCTATTCACTCTCTGAGACATCTCTTTCCTTTTCCTTGCGATAGCGGTCTTTGAGGAGAACGATGCGCGCCGCGGCGTCCATGGCCTTGTCGTGATCCTGGGAGAAATTGATGCGGAACCAGTCGGTAAACTGGGGCCCGAATTCCGTGCCCGGTGTAACAATCACGCGGGCCTGGATGCGGAGCAGGGAAATAAATTGCTCCGGCTCCACCGCCAGCTTCGGCAGACGGACGAAGAGATAACTTCCGCCCCGGGGTGTTGCCGCTTCCATACCGGCACGGCGGAAGATCTCCAGCAAGCCGTCCCGTATCGCCCGATGGACGGCGACACGGGCGTCCAGCCAGCCTTCGGGCTCGCTGAGCCAGTCGGCGAAGGCCGCCTGGTTGTATCCGCTGCAGCGCAGCGTCATAATGGCCTGGAGCTTCTCCATGCGCCGGATCAGGGCGGGTGTGCCGAAGGCTACGCCCAGGCGGAAGCCGCTCATGGACTCCGTTTTGGAAGGTCCGATGATCGTAAGCAGATGATCCGGTTTATCGGCCAGACCGGAAAAGTGAACAAATTCGGCCCCGTCATACATCTGGCGGGCGTACAGTTCATCGGCGATGACCGTTACGCCGTACGTCCGGCTGAGCGATGCGATCTTCTCCATTTCTTCCCGGGAGCAGACTGCCCCGGTGGGATTGTTGGGATTGGAGAAAAGGAAAAGACGAGCGCCGTCCTGGAAGGTCTTTTCCAGCGCCTCCAGATCCAGCCCGCTTCCCTGTTCTCTCTTCCTCCAATTCATGAAAACCGGAAGTTTTTCTCCTTCGAAAAATTCCACCATCTTCCGGTTGGCGAAGTAATCCGGCTCTACATAAGCTACTTTATCGCCTCGCGCGACCGTGGCGCCCACGGCCAGAAACAAAGCGCCCTGGGTGCCCGGCGTCAGGATCATCTCTTCCCCGGCATCGATGGAACATCCTGTGAGCCCAGATAACTTTTTTGCCAGATTGACGCGAATCGACTCTCTGCCCCTGTATTCGGTATACGCCTGTTTTCCGCCCTCATAAAACCCATGGATGAATGTTTGCAGCGCGCCGGGAATGGGGGGATGGGCATCCACGTCTCCGTGAGAAAAATCCACCGGTGCGCCGGGCAGCGCTTCGCCCCTGAGCGGAAGGTCCGCATCCCTGCGGCGCACTTCCTGGCCCGGCGCATGGTCCACACCCATTTTTTCAAATTTTTCCTCGATTTTCATATCCGCTCCCCGGGCCGGTCTTCGACCCTTCTTTTTATGTTATGGCAACGGGACCCAAATGGATAGGATCCCGGTCATCAGTCCGATCAGAAATCCGATCAGAACCTGAAAGCCCGTATGGCCGAGCACTTCTTTGATCATATCCGTGTCCAAAGCGATCAAGGCTTTCAATTCTTCCTGGATTTTGTTGAGCGTTTTGGCTTGTTCTCCCACGGAATGACGGACACCGGTGGCATCGTACATCACCACCAGGGCAAAGACCGCGCTCACACCAAAGAGGGGCGAAAAGACCCCTTCCGCCAGCGCGACCCGCACCGTGGCCGCCGTCACCAGCGCCGCGTGGGAACTGGGCATGCCCCCGGAAGTGGTCATGACAGCCAGATTGAGCCATCCGTTTTCTCTCCGGTAATAAAACAGTTTGATCAGCTGGGCAATCAGCCAGGCAGCGGCTGCGGTCAACAATACATCCATAGGTATCCTTTCTGTCTTATCATATTATAACACCCGCCTGTACCCTGTCTATGAAAATATCCTGCACCGGTCGCCGGACATCGGTGGGTTTTCACCGGACATTATCTATATTCCGTAATCAAATTTATATAATTCGCTTGACAAATTTTATCACTTTGATAAGATGTCCCTACGAAGAAAAATGGAGGTCATTTATGGAGAAAAATTTGTACAGCCTGATGCTGATGGACAGCGTCGTGGCGGAAATCGACAAGATCGCCCTTCGGGAGAACACGAATCGATCCAACCTGGTCAATCAGATCCTGGCCGAATACGTGTCCCTGATGACGCCGGAAAAACGGATCGACAACATCTTTCGGAACATAGAGAAACTCCTGTCGGAAACCAGCGAGCTGGTGCCCTTTGTAACGCCCAATCAGCTGACCATGTCTCTGAAGAGCAGTTTGGAATACAAGTATCGTCCGACCATCAAATACCTGGTGCAATTGTATCGGGTCCCCAACGGGGCCATCGGAGAACTGAACGTGAACTTTCGCACCCAATCAGCGGCCCTGCTTTCGGACATCACCGCTTTTTTCCGGCTGTGGAAACGACTGGAGGATGCCTACATCGCGCGACATTACGCGCCGGGGGCTGTTCGCTACGAACTCTACGACACGCGCCTGGTGCGGACCATCGCCGTACCTCGGGACCGGGACTACACCAACGAAGAGCTTGGTGCGGCCATCTCGGCCTACGTAAAAATGTTTGACG
>Ga0123334_1001752_pt1 | contig 26376 bp, 19 predicted proteins | sample BiotimSIPDNA_FD_89706 | JGI IMG/M metagenome (GOLD analysis project Ga0123334, IMG submission 89706) | Anaerobic biogas reactor microbial communites from Washington, USA - Biogas_R1 time_0 SIP DNA | ecosystem: Engineered > Bioreactor > Anaerobic > Unclassified | place: Washington, USA... | reverse complement strand
GAGCTTGCCGGGGGGCTTTTCATCGACCTTGACAATGTTCCCAAAAAGTACGACGGGCTCGACGGCACCGAGCTTGCGATCTCGGAATCGCAGGAGCGCATGGCGGTTGTATTGTCGCCCGGTCATGTGGAAAAGTTCATTGCTTTGGCCGACGCCGAAAACCTGGAGGCAACGGTGGTGGCCGAAGTCACAAATAATGACCGCATGGTCATGACATGGCGCGGTCAGAAGATACTGGAGCTCGACAGGAGCTTCATAGATTCCAACGGCGCTCCGCAGTACGCAAGGGCTGTGATCGGCGCGCCGGATGAAAACCGGTCGCCGTTTGCCGAAAAAGCGCCCGAAGATGCGGGCAAGGCCTGGCGCGATATGCTTGCGGATTTGAACATATGCAGCCAGCGCGGGCTTGCCGAGCGGTTTGACGCAAGCATAGGCGCAGGTACGGTGCTGATGCCTTTTGCGGGAAAATACCAGCAAACGCCCGTCGAGACGATGGCGGCAAGGATACCCGTGTCCGGGAGGCACACCGATACAAGTTCTGTCATGGCCTTTGGATTCATACCCGAAATTGCAAAATACAGCCCGTTCCACGGGGCGGTTTACGCCGTGCTGCAATCGGTGCTCAAGGTCGCCTGCGCGGGCGCGGATCCATCCGGATGCAGGCTGACATTCCAGGAGTATTTTGAGTCGCTGCGCGATCATCCTGCGCGCTGGGGCAAGCCGCTTGCGGCGCTGCTCGGCGCGCTCGAGGCGCAAACAGCGCTGGGCTGCGCCGCGATAGGAGGCAAGGACAGCATGTCCGGTTCATTTGAGGACATGGATGTGCCGCCGACGCTGGTATCATTTGCGGTGGCTGTGGAAAACGCAAACAACATCATTTCGGCGGAGCTGAAAAAAACGGACAGCAGGCTTGTACTGGTTGCCATGCGCTGCGACGGCGACAATCTGCCCGACTACGGGTACTTTCAGAACATGTGCGCCAGGATCTACGCGGCGATCGGGAAAGGAACAGTGCTTGCAGCGCACACCGTGTCAAAGGGCGGGACAGCCGCGGCATTGACAAAGATGGCCGTCGGAAACAGAATCGGCGCAAGGCTTTGCCGAAATGCCGCCGGGCTGCTGAGCACTCCGTACCTGTCGGTCGTTCTTGAAGTCGCTTCCGGCGCCGATCTGGATTGTGAGCTGGAAGGCTGCGACTTCGAAATCATAGGCTCCACGAACGGGAGCGGCCGGATTACCGCCGTGGATTTCGACATCTCGCTTGACAAGGCCGTGTCGCTGCTCGAATCCCCGCTCGAGGGCGTCTTCCCGGTCAGGGATGAAGAGCCGGCGGACACCATTCAATCATGCCTGTTTCAAGGCGGAGCAAAAATCAAAAGGAAAGCGGTCATCGCAAGGCCCAGGGTGTTGATACCCGTTTTCCCCGGCACAAACTGCGAGTATGACAGCGAATATGCATTCACAAGGGCGGGCGCCGAAGTCAAGACCCTGGTCATCAGGAACATCCGCCCGGGGCATATCGAAGAATCGATACAGGCGGTGCTCAAAGCCATGGATCAGAGCCAGATCATCATGTTCCCGGGCGGGTTTTCGCTTGGTGACGAGCCGGACGGCTCGGGCAAGTTCATAGCCGCTTTCTTCCGCGAAGCGCGCCTTGCCGAAGCGATCGAACGCCATCTGTACCAAAACGACGGCCTGATTCTGGGCATATGCAACGGTTTCCAGGCGCTGATCAAGCTCGGTCTGGTGCCGAACGGCCATATCATTGATATGAAGAGCGATTCGCCTACGCTGACCTACAATAAGATCGGAAGACACCAAAGCCGCATTGTAGGCACGAAGATCGTATCGAATCTGTCGCCATGGCTTGCAGGCCTGAAGCCGGGCGATGTCATTCATGTGCCCGTATCCCACGGCGAGGGCCGGTTTGTCTGCGCTCCGGCGGAGTTTGACAGGCTTCTTGCCGCGGGACAGATCGCGACGCAGTACTGTGATATGGCGGGCAACCCGACCTATGACATCCGGTTTAACCCGAACGGTTCATTTAACGCCGTCGAAGGAATATCGAGCCCCGACGGCAGGGTGCTCGGCAAGATGGGGCACAACGAAAGGTACGCTGAGAACACATTCAGGAATGTTCCCGGAAATTATGAAAGCCGGATCTTCGAATCGGGGGTCGGGTATTTCCTGTAAGTTTGACAGGCTGCAATACATCATTAACCATACGTATTATGAAAAGAGCTCCGTCCCTGCGGCGGAGCTCCATAATATCATTATCAGTATCTTCTTCTTATTTTCTCTTCCGAATAATTCGGCTGAACCTGCTTTTTTGTCTTGGCCGATACGCTGTAGTTATGGTACCTTGTCCGCCTGCTCACGGATATCAAAACAGCAATCAGTATCAGAACCGCAATCAGCCCGCCCAGCAGGTAAAATGCATATTTCATGGAGTCGAGCAGCGGCTGCTCGGGGGGAGTGCTGGCCGCCGGGGTGGGCTGTCCGGGCACTACGGTCGGTTCCGGCATGTCAACCGGTGCTTCGGCGGCATCGGTCATGGCATAAAGCTTGCATGTCATAACAGGCTGGCCGTCCAGAGAAAAGGTTGCTGTTCCGACCAGCGTATCCTTTTTTATCGGCGCTTCCAGTGCATTGGGATTGTCGGGCGACACATATTGCACATCATAATTGATTTCCATCTGGAACCTGTCCGGACTGACGGAAAGCTCGTCAATGGCCTGCTTGGTGTCGGTGTAGTATGATTTTCCCTCGGCGACCATCATGAGCTCGAGCTTATCGTTGTCGTTGGCTGCCTTGACAACATCCGCATACAGGGGCTTTTCGGCAAGAAGCTCCTTCAGGTTTATGGTATCGTAAAAATCATAGCCGTACATAAACATAGTGATCGCATCGGTCCATTTGCCCAATTGCGTGTCGTTGAGCATGATTGCAATCAGCTCGAAATGATCCCTTTTGGCGGAAGCGACAAGCGTGTGCTGCGCGGGAGTTGTAAAGCCCGTTTTTACACCGGTTGCGAACTCATATGCATATCTGTCATTAGGCAGCACCAGACGGTTGTGGTTTTCCCATTCGGCTGAAGGGAATTCACAGTTTGTATCCGACCAGGTATGGTACGCCGTGGAAACGATTTTTACAAACTGGGGATATTTCATTGCCTCTCGCGTGACGATCGCCATATCTCTTGCCGTCGTGTAGTGGTCGTTGTCATGCAGGCCGTGCGGATTGACAAAATGCGAATTTGTCATGCCGAGCTCTTCGCACTTTTGGTTCATCAGCTCCGCGAATCCTTCGACACTTCCGCCGACATACTGCGCCAGGGCCACGCCAGCGTCATTACCGGATTCGAGCAGCAGGCCGTACAGCAGTTCTTCGACTGTTATCCACCTTCCCGCCTGGAGTCCGATTTTTGCGGCATCTTTATCAAGCTCACCCAAATGTCCTATCGTAACGATGCTGGTCAGGTCGTCCACCTGCTCCAGAACGATCAGGGTTGTCATGACTTTTGTTATACTGGCCGGATACCTTCTGGAATCCGCATTCTTTTCATATAAAACCTTTCCGGTGTTTGCATCGATCAGTATTGCGCATTCCGCTTCGGTTGCCGATGAGCGAAGCTGACCGGAAGACGATACCAGCGTATCCCAGTCTCTTGGATTGGGTTCCGGCGCTTCTATGGCTCCAGCCGTCGCCGGTACGGCGGCCGATATGAACAAAGCCAGCAATATGCATAAAGCTGGTTTTACGAATTTCATGGAATAACCTCCCCAACGATCTTGAAAGCAGTTTTTAGTATAACATAAATCATGTGTTTGTGCACCGGTCAGGCATATGGCAGGCACCGAACAAGTTTGCTAAAAAAATGCTCCGCCATTTCTTGGCGGAGCATGCTCTCGTTCAAATTTTACCAGTGCCTTCGCCTGCTCCTGTCGGGAGAATATCTTTGAGCGTGCTTTTTGGATTTGGCAGGGTATTTGGCACGCATGATCAGTATGATGACTAAAACCAGTATCAACAGCGCAACCAGTCCGACGGCTATATAGAGGACGGGATCTTCGGGCACTATACTTGGTTCAGGCGTCGGAACCACCGGCTCCTGCGTGGGTTCGGGCGTGCTTGGCTGAATCGCCTCGACATCGTTGGCGGCCAACAGCCTGCAAGTCATCACAACCTCTCCATTCAGCGAGAATGTCGCATAACCGACCGGCGTATCCTTTGCGATCGGGGCTTCCAGAGGTATATCGTAGCGCATATCTGCCTGGAGCCTTCCGGGCTCGGCTCTGAGTTCCTCAATCTCCTGCTTTGTGCCTGTGTAGTATGACTGCCCTTCGGGTATCATCGCAAGTTCCAGCCGCTCGCCGCCTTCGGCGTTTGCAACATCGACGGAGACGGGCTCTTCTGAAAGCAGTTCCATCAGGTTCAGCGTGCTGTAATATTCGTATCCGTATAGAAACGTCGTAATAACATCGATCCACTTGCCGAACTTGGTATCTTCGAGCACGACTGCAAGCAGTTCGAAATCATCCTTTTTGGCGGATGCCACCAGCGTATGCTGCGCCATCGAGGTATAACCGGTTTTGACGCCCGTCGCAAATTCGTAGGCGTAATCGTTGTTCGGCAATATCAGGCGGTTGGAGTTCTCCCACTCCCGGATGCCCTGCAGATCGGCATCGGTATTTGAAGCAGTGTGATAGGCAGTGGATACGATTTCCTGAAACTTGGGATATTTCCTCGCTTCCATGGCGAGCTTTGCCATATCTCTTGCGGTTGTATAATGGTTGTCATCGTGCAAACCGTGCGGGTTTACAAAATGCGTGTTGTTCATGCCGAGCTCCGCGCATTTGCTGTTCATGAGGTTTGCGAATTCTTCCACGCTTCCTGATACATATTGCGCAAGCGCGATCGCCGCGTCGTTTCCCGATATCAGCATCAGGCCGTACATCAGCTCCTCAACGGACATCGCATCGCCCTTCTGTATGCCGATTTTTGTTGCATCCTTGTCAAGCTCGCCTATGTCGCCTATCTTGACAATGGCGTTCAGATCATCGCTGTGTTCAAGCACCAGCAGACATGTCATGATTTTTGTGATGCTTGCCGGATACAGTTTCATATCTGCATTTTTTTCATATAATACTTTTCCGGTATTCGGGTCGACCAGTATGGCCGCCCGTGCTTCGGTCGCCGAATCGACCAGCGACCCGTTTGAAGACACATAAGTGTCCCACGGCCGCGGACTTGGATCGGGCGCTTCGACCGCTCCCGCCGATACCGGCATGATTATGGATATGAATAAAGCCAGCAATATGCACAAAGCTGGTTTTGTAAATCTCATGAAATAACCTCCCTGATGTTCATAAAACAGTATAGAGTATATCATAATTTGTGTGACTATACACGGATATGGTATATTATTTATGAAATTATAAAGGAAACTTTATGAGATATTTGCTATGAATGATAAAAAAGCCATGCTAGGAGCAATAATATTATCGATACTGGCGCTTCTGTTTCTATGTGTTAAATGTTTTATTTCATAACTATTACATAATATGCTATAATTATATCGTTGATTTAACGTTCTTTACGCGGAGGTAAACTATGGCAAAAAAGGTTCTGATAGTTGACGACGAACCGCTGATTGTCAAGGGTCTTAAGTTCAGTCTGGAGCAGGATGGGTATGACGTCGATTCCGCTTACGACGGCAAGGAGGCTCTTAAGAAGCTCTCCGAACAAAAATACGACCTGCTGATACTGGATTTGATGCTGCCGGAGGTTGACGGCGTAACGGTGTGCCAGCAGGTGCGCGAGACATCGGGCATACCGATTATGATGCTGACAGCAAAGGGCGAGGATATGGATAAGATACTCGGCCTTGAATACGGCGCAGATGACTATATGACAAAACCTTTCAACATACTTGAGGTCAAGGCAAGGATTAAATCATTGTTCAGAAGAATTGACAGCCTTGCGCCCGATCATGTCGCAAAGGAGCTCAGGGTCGGGGACATGTCGGTCAACATCGACAACCGCACCGTAAGAATGAACAATGAAGAGATAAACCTGACTGCCAAGGAGTTTGATCTGCTGCAGCTGTTCATCACGAACAGGGGCAAGGTTTTCAGCCGCCAGCAGCTGCTTGACTCGGTTTGGAAGTTTGATTACCTCGGCGAATACCGTACAGTCGATGTACATATCAGGCGCTTGAGGGAAAAAATAGAGCCTAATCCCGCCAAACCCGAATACATTTTGACCAAATGGGGAGTGGGGTACTATTTCACAGACAAATAGCTCGATCCACAGCATCAGGTGGCGCATCGTAGCAGCCTACTTCGCCATGATCATGCTGGCTTTGTGTGTATTATATTTTCTGATAAGCGGTGTGGTTGAGGGATATCTTGTCAAACAGGCCGCTTATACTTATACGCAGGTTGCAAGGGAACATGCCGCCCAGATTGCCGACAGGATGAGTTCCTACGACAGCGCATGGCTGTTTTCGTATGCAGGGGGCGCCGGGCGTGACTTAAAGGGCCGGTTTCTGGTGGTCGACAGCAACTCTGTTGTGCAGGTGGATGGATTCTCGCGGCTGAACGGATACAAGCTCCTGAACAATGAAATCACCGAAGTGCTGCAGGGCAGGAGCGAAAGCGCATACGGCCTGCACAAGCTTGACATGGGATCTGCGGCCCAGGCGGCACCTCAAATACTGCAGAGGATATTCAGCGCAACCGAAATGAATGAAGAATGGGTCATGTACTGCACGGCACCGGTGGTCAGCAACTCGGCAATGATCGGCGCTGTTATGCTTTCGGTATCCGTACAGGATCTGATTTACAGGATCGCGACGATCCGGTCGCAGATGGTTCTCGTGTCGGTGGTAACGGGCATCGGCGTGGTAGCGCTCAGCATCATTGTGTCGGGAGCCATGATCAAGCCGATCCGAAAGCTGAACGAGGGCATCCGGCTCATCGGTCAGGGCGATTTTTCACAAAGGGTCGAAGTATCGGGCAAATCGGAGATTGCAGAGTTATCAAACACATTCAATATCATGAGCGAGCGGCTTGAGAACCTGGACAGGATGCGCAACGAGTTCGTATCCAATGCGTCGCATGAGCTTAAAACGCCCATGAGCTCGATCAAAATACTGGTCGAAACGCTGCAGCACCAGGATCCGCCCGATCCCGAGATAACAAAGGAGTTTCTGGGCGATATCAATTCCGAGATCGACAGGATGAGCAATCTGGTCAGCGATCTGCTCGCGTTGGTCAGGATGGATGAAAAAAGCAAGGCGGCCAGTCATATTGCCGTTACAAACCTTACGCGTATATTGCTGAAGGTATGCTCCGCGCTCGATCCTGTGGCATTCATGAAGGAGATCACGATCGAGCAAAACATCGAAGCCGATGTCATAACATCCGCCGATCCGGGGAAAATTGAGCAGATGTTTTATAATCTTGTGGAAAATGCGATTAAGTACTCGCCGGATAACGAGACGGTCACGGTCAATCTCGCAAGAATGCAGGATAAAATCATATTCAGTGTTCAGGATAATGGCATCGGTATTGAAAAGGAGCACTTGCCGTACATATTCGACAGGTTCTACAGAGTGGACAAGGCGCGGTCCCGCACCACGGGGGGCACCGGTCTCGGACTTTCGATCGTAAAGAGCGTGGTCATGATGCACGGTGGGGAGATCACGGTCAACAGCCAGCCGGGAATCGGAACGACGATGACGGTTACACTGCCGGGAACAGCGAGGGTTAAGAATGAAAATTAGGATATTTGCATTGGCGGCGGCTGCCGTGCTGTTGCTTGCAGGCTGTTCGGGGCTCTTTGGCGACGACGGCGTGCAGGATGAGACGCCGATATTGCCGCGGGATACCGACCAATCCCAGGTCAAATCCTTTCTGATCTATTTTAAACTTGCGGGACAGGACTATCTTGTCGGGCAGCAGCACAATCTTCCGATATCCAAAAACAAAAAGGACGGGGAGATCGTTTTGCAGCAGCTGATATACGGGCCCAGTCTTGGGACATCGGGCATGGAAGCGCTTGTGAACCCCGATACAAGAATCACGATGTTTACTGAAAGCGGGAATACCGCCTATGTGACACTCAACAGCCAATTCCTGGAACCGGTGCCGGGAACACCCGCGGACTGGCAAAACAATGAGGATGTCTACAGGCAGGTCATGGCAACCAGGAGGCTCGCGGTCTATTCCATTGCCAATACGCTCACGGAGCTCGGCGACTACAGCAGCGTGCAGCTGTACATCGACACCGATGACGACGGCAACGGCGAGCGGCCGACCAGGGCGATGCTTGGATTCATTGACGAAAATCAGGACCAGCTGGCCGAACCGGTTTTCCGCAATTATGAGCTCATCTATACTCCCGCCGCAGCAACGCAGAGTTTTTTTACGCTGATGAGCGAAAAGAACTGGGCGGCTGTGGATCTTATGGTTTGCGACAACGGCCCGACTGAAAAAAGACCGTCTTCAAGCGAACTGGTATCGCAGCTGCAATTGCTCGATGTTTCCCTGCTGCAAAATACGATCGACAACGCAAGCGTCGGCTGGAGCGGTGAGAGCGCAATCGTGGTCGTTTCCTATGTCGTCAGGGGCAAGGAAGGCGCGGAATACAGCGGCTCGAACTTTCCGATGAGATTAAGGCGGATCGACGGCGTATGGCAGGTCACTTACGCATCCCTGAACCAGATACTGAGCAAGGTCAGATAGTATGGGCAAGAAGATTTTTTCCATTCTACTGATATTCACTGTGCTGATGGCGGCGGCGTGCTCCTGCTCCCCGGGGGGCACGGACAATACCGGTAAGCCCTCGAACGGGCAGGAGGTCGGGTTTACCGTTCCCGATGCCAAGGATGAAGTCACGGCCATATCCTTTTATTACCCCGACAGACAGCTTGAAAACCTCAGAAGGATCGTCAAGGACGTCGGTATATCTGTTTACAGGGAAAACATAAGGGGTATACTGACTCTGCTGCTGGGGATGCCCGAGTCCGAGGAGATTTCCGCACTTTTCGGCGGCAAAGCAACGCTTCGGAGCGCGGCCCTGAGCCGGGGCATAGCGATCGTCGATTTGGGCGGCAACCTCGATGAACTGAGTGAACGTGAATTCTTCAGCGGTATTGTTGCGCTGACCAACACATTGACGGAGCTGCCGCAGATCAACTATGTCAATTTCAGTATCAACGGATCTCCGATGATCAATTCAGGGATATTGACAAACCCGATGTCCAAGCAGAGCGGCGAGCTTCTCGTGCTTTGGATGGAACACCAGTATTATATGGAGACACCGGCGGGAGTCAAGCAGATTGATGCACCGAAAGCCCTGCTCTACTTTCCGGACCTGAATTCAAGCCTGCTGCTTGCGGATGTCAGGACCAGGTATCAAAACAGCGGTGATATGGCGGCCGATCTGTTCAATGAACTCAAGAACGGCCCGTCAACCCTGCTTGAAATGCAGGGCTCCATCCCCAAGAATGTTCTGCTGAAGTCGCCGCCGCTTCTGATGATCGATGATGACGGCGTGGGTACGCTGACGCTTGTGCTCGAATCTTCGAAGCCCGACGCAATCGACGCAAAGACGAGATATCTGATGGCTGCCTCGATCGTACTGACCATGCAGGGGCAGGTGCCCGACGTAGATTATGTCAATATACTGATCAACGGTCAGCCCGCGCTCGAACAGAGCGCCCTTGACCGGAGCTATTTTTCAGCGGATGCCGGCAGTATTATAGGCAATATCGTAACGCTCTATTTCCCGGATCAAAATTACGATTACTTGATGGGCATACCGAGGGCCATGACCCAATCAAGCTACATGCAGCCCCGGCAAAGGATCGAGGAGCTCATCCGGGGGCTGCTGCCGGGAGATCCGGCTTCGGCCGCGGGGGTGTTCCCGCCGGGAACCTCTCCGGACATTCTGCTGGGGGTTCGTGTGGTCAATAAATGCGCGATCCTTGATTTCTCAAAGAGCTTTATCGACAGCCTGGAGCTGACACAAAAGCAGGAGACGATGTTTGTCTACGCGATCGTCAACACTTTGACGCGCCTGAGCGAAATCAACAGGGTGCAATTCCTGATTGAAGGCCGGCCGACTGAAAAGCTGAAGAACCACATTTACGTTGAAGGGTCGCTGATGGCAAATCCGGGACTGGTGCACTAAGCGGCATCCCGGATTATATCCGGATGATGACCTTGTAATCCTTGAGCCATTGATTGACCTGCCACATGAAGGCCGCAAGCTGCGGGCCGGACATCAGCTGCCCGAACCACGGGCGCGAGGCGGGCGATGCGCTGCACAGCCTTTTCAGAGCGCTCTGATCGACCAAATCAAGCAGCGGCTCGTTGGGATTCGATAAAACATCCTGCATCAGGTCTAAAACGGCTTTGGTATAGCGCGGATCGAAAGTTTTGGGATACGGGCTCTTTTTACGCATGACAACCTCTTCGGGCAGCAGATCGAGCGCCGCTGCGCGCAGCACGCCCTTTTCACGGCCGCCAAGCGTCTTGATGCTCCACGGCATATTGTAGGCATATTCGACAAGCCTGAAGTCGCAGTAAGGCACACGAACCTCCAAACCGCTTGCCATGCTCATACGGTCTTTCCGATCCAGAAGATTCGCCATGAACCAATCCAGGTTCAGTTTGAACATTCTCCGCTGGAAAAGAGTATGTTCGTCATCCGTATCGAGCACCGGGGTGCTGTTTACGGTATCGGAATACCGGGCGCCCGCATAGTCGGCAAGGGGCAGCTTTTTACGGAGCGCTTCGCTCAGGAACGACGATCTGAAATCCATATCAGGGCTCCACGGGAACTGCCCGGCATGCGCTGCCGCAGGGTCGTGATACCAGGGATAACCGGCGAACAGCTCATCGGCGCATTCGCCCGACACTGCCACGACCACATGTTTTTTCACTTCGCGGCAAAAGAGCAGCAGCGAGCTGTCTACGTCGGCCATACCGGGCAGATCCCTGGCAAACAGGGCTTCCCCAAGCGATTCTGCAAGCTGATCGTGAGTTAAGTATATTTTATGGTGGCGGCTGCCGATGCGGCTGCTCACAATATCGATCCAGGGGGCGTCTGCGTCGGGCTGGTAACGCCCGGGCACAAAATTCCTGTCGTTGTCGACATAGTCGACCGAGAATGTGTCGAGCTGAAGGCCCCTTTCCTTATAATCGCGCGCCGCTACGGCACTGATGATGCTCGAGTCGAGGCCGCCCGAGAGGAATGTCCCGAGCGGTACATCGGAAACCAGCTGCCTTTTGATGCTGTCGCGTACAAGCTCACGAACATGCGCGACGGTGTCCCCGGGTGATTCGGTATGAGGCCGGGCCTTAAGCTCCCAGTACGGCTTGATTTCCAGCCCGTCGACAGTATAGCGAAGCATATGCGCGCCCTTCAGCTCATGGATGCCGCTGAACACCCCGCACCCCGGCGTCCTAGCGGGCATCAGTCCGAAGAGTTCACAGAGCCCGGCCTGGTCGATGACGGGCTCGATGCCCGGATGCCGGAGCAGTGACTTGATTTCGGACGCAAATAAGAAAGCGCCGTTGCGGACTGCGTAGAAGAATGGCTTTACACCGAAGTGGTCGCGCGCTGCAAAGAGTTCCTTTTTTGCATAATCATAGATTGCAAATGCAAATATGCCGTTGAAGTGTCCGAGGCACCCTTCATCCCACTCCAGATAGCTGCGCAGCAGCAGTTCGGTATCCGATGAGGTTGCCGGTATATTCCCGCGGGCGGAAAGCTCGCGCCTTAACTGGTCGCTATTGTACAGCTCGCCGTTGTACACGATGACAGCGGTTCTGCCCCGGTATGTTGCGGACATGGGCTGGTGCCCGCCCGCAAGGTCGATGACCGAGAGCCTCCTGTGCCCGAGCGCTGCATGTCCGGCGCACCAAAGCCCGGCCGAATCGGGCCCGCGATGCATTGCCGCCTGGTTCATGCGGTTCAATATTTCCGCGTTATGTACTGCCGGCGACTGAAAGTCGATGATGCCGGTGATGGAACACATGGTAAAACCTCCATTTCAATGATTCGCATGCTCCCTGTTATACTATGAGCGCCCGGAAAATGCGTGATAATGGGTTTGTAAAACATGTCATGCTGTCTTATAATAAAGGGATAAACCGGAGGATCGCATGAAAAGGAACACAGTGGTGATGCGGCTGGTGGCAGCGGCACTCTTTAGCGCCATGATCATGATACTGACGCTTCTGAATGTTCGTGTGCCCGGCACGACGACCGGGGCTTATATCCATGCCGGGGACAGCCTGATCTATACCTGCAGCTGGTTTATCGGGGGCTTTTATTCAGCCTCGGCGGCGGCGCTGGGGTCGTTTCTGGCCGATCTCTACCTCGGGGCAGCGGATTATATGTTCGCTACGCTTGTTATCAAATTTATAATGGGTCTTGTCTGTGCGCTGATGCTCAGAATGCTGGGGGACAGGCCTTGGGCTGTTATCGTGTCGGCCGGCGCAGGGGCTTTCATCATGATATCGGGCTACGGCGCATACGAGTGGTTCATGTTCGGCAAAGCGGCGGCGTTCGGCAATATGCCGGCAAACCTCATACAGGGCGTTGCCGGGATTGTGATCGTATTGCCGATTATTACAGCGCTCAAGAATGTAAAAGCACTTGACGTCTACAGGAAAATGAATAAGGATAGATAGTATGGAGTTTCTTGTTTTGGGCTGCAGCGGCCCGTATCCCGGGCCCATGGGCGCATGCTCAGGCTATATACTGAAGGCTGGCGGCAAAACACTTCTTCTGGACTGCGGCAGCGGAATACTGCCTAGGCTTCAGGAAAAGGGCCTGACCGGAGCGCTGGACGCGATGATACTGACGCACCTGCATTCGGACCACATGAGCGACGCGCTGACGCTGCGCTACGCCAGGCAGTTCCAGGCCGGGGGAAAGCTTCGGGTGCTGCTGCCGGATGAACCGGCCGCAGAGAGCTTCCTGCTTTTCCAGTCCGACATTTATGCATGCGAAGCGATCGAGCAGGGCAAAAAATATACCGTCGGCAATGCATCGATCAGCTTCATGAAGACCATGCACCCGGTCAAGTGCTTTGCCGTGCGGATCGAATGCGAAGGTAAAACACTGGTTTATACCGGGGACACGGCCTATCTGCCGGGAATGGGGCAGTTTGCGGGCGGGGCCGACCTGTTTGTATGCGACAGCGCCTTTTCCGAAGCTCAAAGGCGGCCGGATTCGCCGCACGCAACGGCGATTGAGGCTGCCCGCATGGCATCCGAAGCCCGGGCAAGAAGGCTTATGTTGACCCACTATGCACCGGGAGCCGACATACAGACGCTGCTTGCCGAAGCAAAATCGGTGTTCGCCAACACGGTTGCGGCCTGCGAGAACATGATGATACAGGTATGAGCGGGGATAAGGACGGCGCGCTGGAGTTTACACTCTGGGAGAGCAGGCCGATGATGATACTGTGCCTTGCTTTCATCGGCGGCCTTTCGCTTTCATTTTCCATAAGCCTGTCGATTCCGGTGCTAGTGCCGTCGGCGCTTGTACTGCTTGCGTGTGCCTTTTATTTCTATCATAAAAACATAAATATTACATATATTCTGTGCCTGCTGTTTTTTCTGATCGGCTGTCTTTGCGGCGCAGTCTCGCTGCCAAAGTGGCGCAATGACCGGAGCCTGCCCGGCCCGATGGACGGCTTCGGGGGCACGGTTGCCTATATTGACAGGGTACAGTACAACAGTATTGACATCGTCATCGACGACATTTACTTTGTCAAAGACAGTGCCATGGAGCAGGCTGACGGGCGGATTATACTGACGCTGTTCGGGGATGAAGGGGTATCGCTGGCAAAGAAATATGCCGAAGGCACCGGCATATTCTGCAAAGGCTGCCCGGAACTGCCCACGGCGGCGCAGGGCTACGGCATGTTCAGCTCAGAGAATTACTATCTGAAGAATCATATCAGGTACACGGCCTACGCCCATTATGCAGACGCCGATGCGGTATCGGCCGGCAGCACAGGCCTTATAGTTAAAACCCTCAGTGCAATCAGGCAGTATATCATATCGGTTCCGATGGACTATATCGGTGAAGCCGAGGGCGGGCTCATGGCTGCGTTTATGACCGGAAATATGGATTACATACCGTATGACGTCAAGGAGCTTTTTGCAGAGCTCGGATTGTCGCATGTGCTTGCTGTGTCGGGCCTTCATATCGTGATACTGCTCGCAGCTTGGCAGATGTTTGCCGAGAAGCTTCGGATCGGCTTCGTGCCGCAAAGCCTGGTGTCGGCATTCCTGGTCATACTGTTCCTGATCACGGCAGGCGTCGGTGCGTCGATTTCGCGCGCGGTGGTCATGTGGGCATGCGTCATACTGTCCAAAGTTGCTTCCAGGCAGTACGACGGATTGAATGTGCTCGGCTTCGCCGCGTTCATGCTGCTGCTTGTCAATCCGCTTTGGATACTGGACATCGGGTTCCTTTTATCGTTCCTGTCGGTCGCAGCGCTTCTGCTTATAGGGGATCAGGTCAACGCTGTCGCCGGAAAGCTCAAACGGTTCGGCCTGATCCAGTTGTTTCTGGCGACGATATCGGTCATGCTCTTTACCTGGCCGGTCAATGCTTATTTATTCAACTATCTGCCGGTTCTCGCGCCTTTTGCCAATGTTGTATTCGTGCCTGCGCTGAGCCTTGCGCTGGCGCTCGGCTTTATGCTGGTTGTTTGCTCAGCCCTGCCGTTTCTTGCCGGATTACTGGGATGGGCAGTCAGGTGGTATCTGAGGATTCTGCTGCTTGCTATGGATACGTTGGGGAAGCTCAATCTGAATATCGCCATCAGATCCCCCACGGTGATCGTATTGTTGCTGGCGATGCTTTCGGTGCTGCTGTTTTCAGACAAGGTATTCCGGGGCAGAAAGACGGCAAGGGCCATCATCTCAGGCGCGGTATTTACGCTCTCGGCGGTGCTGGAATTCCTTTATCCTGCCCCGCAGCATTTTCAGAAGGTTTACGCCGGCTACTCATGCAATTATATTCTGATGCGCAACGAAGCGGGCGTGACGGCCGTGATCAATGAATATGACGGCGGCCTCTGGCAAAGCATACGGAATCAGGGATTCGACGGAATCGACAATCTGGTTTTCAGCGGCAACGACGCGGACGACCTTTCGTATATGCTCGACACCATGCCGTATCACGCAATCCATATCTATGCGCCGGCCGCAGTTGCGCAGGAGCTCGGCAATCCGTCGGTTTTGCCGGTGGTTGACGGTGGAATCATGGACGCAGGGCTGCTGCTGTCCATGGAACCATTCAAGGCAAAGTCGGCCGATGCGAAAATACACTACGCGGTTTGCTTTGATTTGGACGGCACAAGGGCGGCCTATCTGGACCCGATGTCGCTCCGGGAGGGCAGCCTGGAGGAATGCGGCGCTATGATATTGAGCAGATGGAGCAAAGCGAGGGTGAAGAACCTGGAGGGCAGGGCCCTGGAAGTATTGGTCATTGGCGACGGATCGGGCATGTTCGCGCAAACCACTGCGGCGCTTGTCCAAAGCGGAACGGAATTATATAATACGAACCGTGGGGCCGTCGACCTGGCCCCGGCGGACTGACGGGATCGGCGGGAAATATGGATTATAAGCAGTTTATCGATTACTTAAAAAAGGAAGAACAGCGCGGCGCGTACCTGTTCCACGGCGCGGAGGAGTACCTGAAGGATCATGCGCTGTCCGAACTTATCGGAAAGTATCTTCCGGGCGGCGCAGGCGATATGAATTACAATGTATTCGACGAGGATTCAGCAATCGCCGATATCGAATCGGCAGCCGCTACGCCGCCGTTTCTGGCTGAAAAAAGACTGATCACTTGGAAGAATCCGGCCGTATTCTGCGCGATGGGCGACAATATGAAGAGCGAAGCGCTGGCAGGCGCTTCACAGCAGCATATCTCGCTGCTCGGGCGGCTGCCGCGCGAATGCATACTGGTCTATTTCGTCAGGCAGGGCGTGCCCGCCGCGCACCCGCTTGCGCGCCATATGAAGGAGACCGGCGCGGAAGTGCTGTTCACAGAGCCGGACAAGGACGACATGCCGGGCTATATCAGCCGGATTGCAAAGCAAAAGGGCCTGGACATGGATTTGAGAACAGCAGCGTTCCTCCATCAGTTCTCCGGCGGCGACCTGCTCAGCCTGAGCCACGAAATCGACAAGCTCGCGGCATTCCCGGGCAGTGCGGACAGCGCAAGAATCATGGAGGTGTGCACACCATCGTCGAACTACAACATATTCAGCATGCTCAAAGACCTGACCTCGGGCAATTATGCCGGAGCGCTCTCGGTGTACCGGTCGCTGATTGATGACGGTGAAAGCCCGGCGGCGGTCATAGCGATGATCGCCAGGCAATTCAGGGTGCTTGCGTATTATTCCGATATAGAGGGCTCCGAAAAGGGCAAGGACTATAAAAAGCTTGAAAAGATACTGGGTGTCAGGGACTTTGTCATAAAGAATATGATGCGCTATGCCCGGGCGATGGACGCCGAAACCAGGAAAAGAATCGTCACATGGTGCTCGGACGCCGATTTTGAGATCAAGCAGGGCAACATGGCCGATGAAGCCGCCGTCGAAGATCTGATCATGAAATTGTTTGCCGTTGGTCGCTAATAAAAGTAAAAACCCCGGCATGCCGCCGGGGGTTATTTCACTTTATCATGAATATCATACTGCCGGAATGCATTACACGGAGGCAATAAGCTTTGCCGCCTGGGCTTTCTTCCTGCTCGCGTTATTCCTGTGGATAGCGCCTTTTGATGCAGCCTTGTCGATCTGGCTGACAGTTTCCTTGTAAAGATCGTTCAGATTCCCGGCCTTATTCTGGGCAGCCTTCTCAAGCTCCTTGATCTGTGTCTTCAACGCGGATTTTACCATGCGGTTCTGAAGATTTTTCTTGGCGCTGACCTGTACGCGCTTGGATGCCGACTTAATATTGGGCAATATGCTCACCTCCTCTTTCCGTAGAGCTAACATGCGGTATTTTATCACGGTTTATAAGCCATTGCAAGGAATTTTTACCGGTATGCATATACTTAATATGATTATCAAATGCTATGCCTATAAATCTCCGGGAGGCCAAAATGGACAAGAGCATAAGAACAGACCTGGCGCTTGAAGCCAACCAATGGCGCGAGCAGCAGGGCATGGCGCCAAACGACGGCATCATCAGCCGGCATGACGTCAAAGAGCATGGAATTACGATAGATACGGTCGATGTCAAAAGCGAAAACGCGTCCAGAGAACTGGGAAAGGGCATCGGCAGATACATCACCATCACATCGGATAAAATACCGCAGCGCGATCCCACCGTCATGGAGCAGATCAGCGTATACATGTCCAAGGCGATGCAGGATATGCTGCCGCGCGAGAGCCGGGACAAGGGAATCCTGATCGTAGGCCTGGGCAACAGGTATGTTACCGCGGATTCCGTAGGCCCCAGGGTCGTTGAAAACACGATGGTCACAAGGCACATGCTGCAATTCATACCCGACCAGGTTGATAAGCGCATCAAACCGGTCAGCGCCGTTTCGCCGGGCGTGCTGGGAATTACCGGCATTGAAACTGAAGAGATCGTGTCGTCGCTGGTCTCTACTGTGAAACCGGGCGCGGTAATCGCTGTCGATGCGCTCGCCGCGCGCTCTGTCACCAGAATCAACACGACCGTGCAGATCTCCGACACAGGCATAAGCCCCGGCGCCGGGGTCGGCAACAAGCGAAAGGGTCTGAGCAGGGACAGCCTCGGCATACCGGTCATCGCCGTCGGTACGCCGACCGTCGTTTATGCATCCACGATTATCAACGAAGTGGCCGACAGCGCCGACAAGGACAGGGTCAACGCAATGGTCGGGGACATGGTCGTCACGCCGCGTGAGATCGACACAATGGTGGACGACATGGCAAAGGTCATATCGATGGGCTTGAACCTGCTGATACACGAGGGGCTCACCATCGGGGAAGTGAGGACGTTCCTGAATTAACGAACATATAATACACTGCATGTTCATATTCATGAACATGGAGGATATATATGTTTCATTTTAACATATCACGGCCGGGCAAAGCCATATACTTACTGGTGCTGGCCTTTATCGTGCTGATGATTATCGGCTTTCTGGGCAAAGCCATTTTCAGGGGGCCGAAGGACGAGGCCTCTTCCGGCGGAGAAGAGGCGGATATCGTGATCAACAACAACACGATCGGCGCTCATGATTATAAATGGATACTCGAGAACCGGGAGCAATCCGAAGACGACGCGGGCGATGATACCTCCATTTCAGTCACCGGGCAGGAGACGCAAGCTGCGGGCGGCATCAGCATAGCCGCCTGGCAGCCGTTTCAGGCTTCCGGAATACCCGAGATACTGATCTACCATACCCATACCTTTGAAGCCTATAGAAAGGCCGGCAATTCCTACAGCGAAATAGCCGATGCGCGAACCAGGGACAATCGATACAATGTCGTAGCGATCGGAACCGCTCTTGCGGCTGAGTTCTTAAATCATTACGGTGTACAGGCCATGCACGACACGGCAAACCATGAGGAACCGGAGCTTGCCACGGCTTATGCAAGATCGCTCGATACGCTGAATGAATACAAGCTGAAGGAAAATCAGATATTGATCGATATTCACCGCGATGCATTCAGCCAGAGCTCGTGGGATCCCGAATATGTGGTTATCAACGGGCAAAAGGTGGCAAGGATCATGTTTGTGGTGGGCAAAGGCGCGAATTATGATGAGCAGCCTGCCTGGCGCAGGAACCTGGCATTTGCTCAGGCAATCACCGATGAACTCAACAGAATATGCCCTGGGCTTGCCAGGGAGGTCAAGATCAAGGACGGCAGGTACAACCAGCATTTGTCGCCCAATGCGGTTCTGATCGAAGTCGGGCACCACGAAAACACGCTGCAGGAAGCGCTGAATGCGGTGCCGTACCTTGCCGAGGCGATTATGAACGTGGTAGGAGATTCTTGATATATTGGTTATCGTAACTTATAATAATTGTTAACATATGAAAAACGGGCAAGATGATAAGATGCGGAATAGTTCAAAGGATGCCCCCGTGGGCGTGCTGGATTCAGGCGTCGGCGGGATCGCAGTTCTCAGACAGGTCAGAAAAGTACTGCCCCATGAAGATTACCTATTTATTGCCGACTTTCAGTATGCGCCCTATGGTCCGCGACCCCGGCAGGAAATCGAACAAATTGTAAGAAAGCGCGCGGATGAATTGCTGTCCTGCGGCGCAAAGGCTATACTGATCGCCTGTAATACGGCTACAAGCGCGGCGGTCGAAACACTGAGAAGCGGACTGGATGTTCCGGTTATCGGCATGGAGCCTGCCGTGAAACCGGCCACAGAATATACCGGCGCAGACAATCCCATTTTTGTGATGGCCACCGAAGCGACGCTGAAGCTTTCCAAATTCACATCGCTTGTCGAGCGGTACGATGACAATGAAATCATACCGCTGCCCTGTCCGGGCCTCTCGGTCATGGTCGAGCAGCAGGGACCAAGCAGCGAGGCGGTACTGCAATATCTTCGTGAGCTGTTTAAGCCCTACAGGGATCAGCTTGACGGCGCTGCGGTCGTGATGGGCTGCACGCACTACTGTTTCCTGGAACAGGACATCATGAGGCTGGGCAACGTCTCAATCTTCGACGGCAGGAACGGCACGGCGCTGCAGCTTGAGCGCGTGCTGAAGGAAAAAAACCTGCTCAATGAGCACGGCGGAACCCTTACGATGCGTTCCACACTGGCAGATCAAAAATACATGCGGCTCTTAGAGAGATTCTATGAGCTTCCGCTTTGTGACGGCAGGTAGTTATGTGGCAGCGAATACTGGAGAGGCAATACGACGAACTGATCGATTATCTGGATGATAACTCCCCGGATGTATGTCCGCTGTACGGGAATATACTGTCCTCGAGACTCAAATACAATCCGATGGCAATGCGCAGCGGCTATGTCTACGGCTATTACAGGGGCGACGACCTGAGCGCTGTCGTTGCGGTGTTCAACGATGGGAACGCGATGATCCATGTGACGGATGAGAAGCTCACCGGCAATGTTGTCGAGATTATCCGAAGGGGCTATTACCACTCCGTATGGGGCCTCGGCGGATATCTTCCGCCGATGCGTCAGCTGGAGGAGTATTCGAATTACAAGTTCGAGGAGCGCAACCTTGTCATGATGGAGAAGATTGCGCCGACGCCCAAAGCATGCGGCGATGATTCGCTGGAAATCATCAGAATTGACAGAAGGATGCGCATAGGCAGCTATATGCCATTTATCAAGCGGTGCATGTGGGAGGGATTCGGGTTTAAATCCGGCTCGTGGGATATTAAAAAGAGGATGAAGGAGAGAACGGCGCACGAACCCTACTTTGTACTGAGCGCCGGAGGCAAGCTTGTTTCGCAAGCCCATATTCAGGCCATGACCCCGAAGTACGGCTACATCGGCGGGGTATGCACCTTACGCGAGGAACGGCGCAAGGGCTACGCCAAGGCGACCGTATATGAGGTTTGCAGGTATATTGAGGGACTCGGAAGAATCCCGGCCCTTGCGGTAAGCAGCGAGAACCGCGCCGCGCTGAATCTTTATGAAAGCATGGGTTTTGAGCTTGCCGGGAAGATGAAGGTGTACATGCAAAAGCGCGAGTTCAGCGGCGACGAGAATCAGTAGCGCATCTGCAAAGCCCCGATGGCCGTCGGCCCAAATCAGCCAAAACCAGACAAAAATAAATTGAAATATAGCTGAATATTTAATACAATAGGTAATGACGCTATTTTTAGCCCTGAATCGGGGCATTTTATATTAAGATTAACTTTCAAGGGGGAAACCGTATGAAGGAGTATACCACCGGCAAACTGCGGAACATCGGGCTGGTCGGCCATGGCAGCGAGGGCAAGACCACGTTGGCCGAAGCCATGCTTTATAGTGCCGGAGCTATCGACAGAATGGGCAAGGTCGAGGACGGAAACACCGTTACCGATTTTGACCAGGAAGAGATCAACAGGGGAATATCAATATCGGCGGCATTGGCTCCTGTCGAGTGGGCGGATTATAAAATCAATGTCATTGACATTCCGGGCTATTTCGATATGATCGGAGAGCTTTCCGGTGCTATGCGGGCTGTGGAAGGGGCCGTCATCGTGGTCGGATCCGTATCCGATGTACCGGTGGGCGCGGAAAAGGCCTGGAGCAATTGCGACAAGCACGGTATATCCAGAATGTTCTTTGTAAACGGCATGGACAAAGAGAACGCAAATTTTGATAAAATCGTTTCCCAATTGAAGGATAAATTCGGAACGGCTGTCGTTCCGGTGCAGCTCCCGATTAAGGAAGGCCATGAATTCAAGGGATATGTCAACCTTCTTTCGGAAAAGGCCTATGAATTTGCAAAGGGCGCGGACAAGGAGATCCCGGTTCCCGCCTCCATGGCTTCAAGGGTCAGTGAAATCAGGGAAAGCATTATCGAGGCTGCCGCCAGCGCAGATGAAGCGCTGATGAACAAGTATTTCGAGGAAGGCACGCTCTCGGTCGAGGAAATTTTAAAGGGCCTTGAGGAAGGCATTAAAGACGGATCGGTCGCTCCCGTGGTTTGCGGAAGCGCTGTAAACAATCTGAACGTCAGGGCGTTCATGGACGCAGTCATCAACTTCATACCGTCGCCGGACAAAGCCGACGCAAAGGCCGTCACTTTGTTGAAGGACGACAGCAAAGTCGAGGTCATGGCCGACGACGGCCAAAAGCTCGTCGCACTGGTCTACAAGACTTTTGCCGACAACTTTGTCGGTAAAATCAACTATTTCAAGATACTCTCCGGCAAGCTGACGCCGGATCTTGACATACTCAATGCAAACACCGGCAAGCATGAGAAGCTGAACCACATCTATACCATGCAGGGAAAGACCCAGATTGAACTCAAAGCCATGCATGCAGGCGATATCGGTGCGCTCGCAAAGCTTGCCAACACGAATACCGGGGATACATTGTGCGATGCATCGTTCCCGGTCAAGTGCGATCCGATTGAGTTCCCGGAGCCTGTGATTTCCTTTGCCGTCACGGCACAGGAACAGGGTGAGGAGGACAAGGTGTTCGCGGGGCTCTACCGCCTGGCCGAGGAAGATCCCTCTTTCAAGGTCAAAAAGAGTACGGAAACAAGCGACACGCTGATATCCGGGCAGGGCGACCAGCATGTCGGCATCATCATCAGCAAGCTTGAGAACAAGTTCAAGGTCAAGGCGGTCCTTTCCGACCCGCAGGTCGCTTACAGGGAAACGATCCGGAAAACCGTCAGTGCACAGGGACGCCACAAAAAGCAATCTGGCGGACACGGCCAGTTCGGCGATGTGTGGATCGAGTTCTCGCCGATACAGGATGGCTCGGCCGAGTTCGAGTTCGTCGACCGGGTCGTCGGCGGCGTTGTTCCCAAGAACTTCATACCGGCAGTTGAAAAGGGACTCAGGGAATGCATCAACAAGGGCGTGCTTGCCGGATATCCGGTCGTCAACTTAAGGTGCGCTCTCTATGACGGCTCCTACCACAGTGTCGACTCCTCCGAAATGGCGTTCAAGACCGCCGCGCACCTCGCTTTCAAGAAGGGCTGCGCCGAAGCAAACCCCGTGCTTCTGGAGCCTATTTACAAGGCCGAGGTCAGGATTCCGGATGAGTACATGGGCGATATTATTGGCGATGCAAACCGCAGGCGCGGGCGCATCATGGGCATGAACCCGGTCGGCGGAGGCCTGCAGGAGGTTGTGTTCGAGGTTCCCCAGTCCGAAATGTTCAAATACGCGACGGATCTGCGCTCGATGACCGGCGCGAGGGGCTCATTTAAAATGACCTTCGAACGGTACGAGGAAGTTCCGGGCAACATCGCGCAGAAGGTTATCGCCGAAGCCAAGTCCAGGCTTGTGGAAGACGAAGATTAAGTCAGATGATACGGATTAAGGCAGGGGTTTCTCCTGCCTTTTATCATTCGGGTGCATATGAAGATCATAAAACTGTTATACGAAGTCATGGCTGCCCTGATGCTTCTGCTGACGGCAGTTGTCGCGGTCCTTGGCCTTAACAGGATCGCAGAACTTACGCTCGGGGGCCTGTCCGCCAATGCCTGGCTCTTTGCGCCGCTGGGAGCCGCTGTCCTTCTGTTCACGGCACTGGCGGTCTTTCAGAAGAACAAAGCGGGCAGGACGGCTTTTTTGCTTTTGTACCTGAGGGCCCACCTGATGGCGATCGCGTCGATCGTAACGATCTATATGGTACTTGTCCGGTCCGGCGCAGGGACTGCGGCCCCGGCGGCCGTGATTGCATGCGCCGTATTCATGCTGGCTGTGGCGGCCGCCATGTGGCGCATCACGGAAAAATTCAAAATTTGGGAGTAGTATGCCTGTCAGAAAGATAGTCGAGGATTACGGAAAGATACACGGGAATGTAAACGGCGTAAGGCAATCGGTTCTACAGGAAATGGAGACGCTTTATGACGCCGACATGGAGCTGCTGCGCCATGAATTCATAACCTGGGAACTGATGGATAGGCTTGCCGGTTATACGCAAAGGGTCAACCGCGAGATATCCATATTCATCGCGCGCGACGGCATGGTCATGGATGTGTCGATCGGGCAGCACGACAGGGTGGATTTGCGCGATTTGCGCGTGCGCAGGGGACGCAGGCGGCTTTCCGGCATACGCTGTATACACACGCACCCGGGCGGCTCTCCGCTGCTGTCCGAAGTCGATGTCAAGACGCTGGAGCGCATGCGGTTCGATGCAATGGCCGCGGTCGGCGTGGCGGAGGGCCGCCCGACCGGCCTGCAGGCGGCGATACTCTCCGAGCTCCATGCAGACGGAAGCTACAGCCATCGGCTTTACGGGCCGTATCCGGCGGAAAATGTCGACCATGACATGCTCTTTGACGAGATCGAAAAAGGCGCGGATGTCATCGGCAATGCCGCCGACATCATCGAAAGCATGGCCAAGGACAGGGAACGCGCCGCGCTTGTGGGCATCGATACGGACGGCAAAGGCGAGCGTTCGCTGTCGGAACTTGAACGGCTTGCCGACACCGCGGGAGCCGAGGTTGTTCTGGCCCAACTCCAGCAGAGGCAATCCCCGGATGCGGCATATTATATCGGCAGGGGCAAGGTTTCCGAGCTTGCGCTTGTGCGGCAGGCCATGGATATCGACCTGTTCATATTTGATGATGAGCTCTCCGGCGCGCAGATCAAAAATCTGGAAGAGGAGCTCAGCTGCAGGGTGATAGACAGGACTGCGCTGATACTCGACATATTCGCAGGGCGTGCCACGACATATGAAGGAAAGCTGCAGGTGGAACTCGCTCAGTTGAAGTACAGGCTGCCCCGGCTTGTCGGCGCCGGTGAGGCGCTGTCGAGGCTTGCGGGCGGCATCGGCACGAGAGGCCCCGGCGAGAGCAAGCTCGAAACCGACCGCCGTGTGATCAGGCGCAGGCTGCATGAGCTTGAAGAGCAGGTAGGGCACCTTTCCGAGCGGCGCAATGTCAACCGCAGCCTCCGTAAGAAAAACAGCCTTCCTGTGCTTGCGATCGTCGGTTATACGAACGCAGGCAAGAGCACGCTGCTGAACGCATTGACCCAAAGCGCTGTGGATGCCCAGGATAAGCTGTTTGCGACGCTTGACCCGGTGACAAGGAAGCTTGTGATGCCGGATGGAAGAACGGTATTGGTTACCGACACGGTCGGATTCATCAACAAGCTGCCGCACGATCTGGTCGACGCATTCCGGTCGACGCTCGAGGAGGCCGTGCATGCCGATATACTGCTGCATGTTGTCGATGTTTCCTCCGAGGATATGCTGATGCAGTACCGGGTGGCGCACGATGTGCTCGAGCAGCTCGGCGCGGGAGATAAGCCCGTCATCGTCGTTCTGAACAAGAGCGATATGCTCGAAGGCGAAATACCCGACGCGATCCAGGCGCAGCACAGGGTTCTGGTATCGGCTAAAAATCAGACGGGTTTCGACAGGCTGCTCAGCTTGATCAATGAACTGCTGACTTCGGAGTTTGAGGAGTTTGAGATCGTCATTCCCTATGACAGGAGCGCGGTCGTATCGCTCGTGTATGAGCTCGGCGAGGTCAGCGAATGCGAGTACACCGAAAAAGGGATTGAGATCAAAGCGCACCTTTCCAGGCAGGACGCGAACCGGATCAGCAGCCAGCTCAGGTGATATGAGGAATATCAGACAAGGCATTGCCTTTCATCGGCAATGCCTTGTTGATTGGTTAAATCGCAGTTAAAACTCCATGTTTTCCTTCAGGTATGCCTCGACCTTTTCGATCGGCATCCTTACCTGTTCCATAGAATCACGCTCCCTGACGGTCACGCAGCCGTCTTCGAGCGAATCAAAGTCATATGTGATGCAATACGGAGTGCCGATCTCATCCTGCCTCCGGTAGCGCTTGCCGATCGAGCCTGTTACATCGAAGTCGATCATGAAGCTCTTAGTCAGCTGGTGATAAAGCTCCATCGCAGGCTCCGACAGCTTTTTCTGAAGCGGCAGCACCGCAGCCTTGAACGGCGCGAGTGCAGGATGCAGCTTCATCACTATTCTTGTTTCACCCTCAACCGCTTCCTCGTTGTATGCTTCGCTAAGGAATGCAAGCATCACGCGGTCGGCGCCGAGCGACGGTTCGATGACGTACGGTATAAATTTCTCCTCCGTTACCGGGTCAAGATACTCAAAACTCTCTCCGCTGTGATTTGCGTGCTGCTTTAAGTCGAAATCCGTGCGGTCGGCGATTCCCCAAAGCTCGCCCCAGCCGAACGGGAACAGGTACTCGATATCGGTGGTCGCGTTGCTGTAGTGCGACAGTTCTTCCCTGCTGTGGTCGCGCATCCTGACATTGCTGTTGCTGAGCCCCAGCGACAGCAGCCAGTTGAAGCAAAACTCCTTCCAGTATGAGAACCATTCGAGATCCGTTCCGGGCTTACAGAAGAACTCCAGTTCCATCTGCTCAAATTCGCATATGCGGAAAATAAAATTGCCGGGGGTTATTTCATTGCGGAACGACTTTCCGATCTGGCCGATTCCGAACGGTACGCGTTTTCTTGTGGTGCGCTGAACGGCCTTGAAATTGATGAATATGCCCTGGGCCGTTTCCGGGCGCAGGTACAGCTCCGATTGCGTATCCTCGGTTACGCCCTGGAATGTCTTGAACATCAGGTTGAACTGCCGTATCTGCGTGAAGTTATGCTTCCCGCACTCAGGGCATGGTATTTTCCTTTGGCTGATAAGCTCAGAGAGCTTTTCGTGGCTCCAGCCGTCG